>Ga0194132_10000689_pt1 | contig 69235 bp, 20 predicted proteins | sample TA2KigOf80mmetaG_FD_148612 | JGI IMG/M metagenome (GOLD analysis project Ga0194132, IMG submission 148612) | Freshwater microbial communities from Lake Tanganyika, Tanzania - TA2015054 Kigoma Offshore 80m | ecosystem: Environmental > Aquatic > Freshwater > Lake | place: Tanzania: Lake...
ATGCCGACGTTGCCGGTAGCCAACATCGTCATCACTGGTGTGGAACGAACACTGCCCGGAGTGTAGTAATCGACAGCGTCGGTGGTCCCCCAGTATGTCCTAATTAAATTATTAGTGCCTCCCACCCAGTTGGTGTTGGGAGACACCCTTATCCCACTTCCGTATGGGAACGCTATATTTCCATTCACTTCCAGTTTGTCTCCAGGGGACCCCGTCCCAATCCCGACGTTGCCGCCTGGTAAAATCGTAGCTGCTACAGAGCCACCGTTGAAAAATCGGAGATTATTGTCGTAATTATCAATACGCCAAGTTGTGGATCTAGTCCCACCTGGAAGCAAAGCTAACTCGCCTCCCTCTGCAGTGGCGTCCTGATTCCGCAGGTTAAGAGTACCGGTGCCTGTGTACATTGACCCCGACACATCCAGGCTGCCGCTTGGCACAGTAGAACCGATCCCGACGTTGCCAGAGGTAGCAGCAATCGTAATGCCCTTTGCACCCGAGCTCTGCAACTGCAATGCACCAGCATCGTTGCGCAGCGTACCAGTATTGGTGCCGCCGTCGGCTGACCGAGTTGAGGAGTTGAGGAACAGATTCATGTTAGCTACAGTGTCGTTAGCAACGCGGAAAATTGTGTACGCACTGGCACCAGTATTGGCGTTGTTGACTTTGGCACCGACTTCGCCGTTAGTGTTGCCGTAGACATGCAACGAGTTACCCGGGGCATTAGTGCCAATCCCAATGCTACCTGCAGTATCCATCGATAAGTACGAGGGGCTAAAGGACGTATCGGTAGCAGTACCACCGCCGAAACCGAAGGTGTTAGAGTTAGGCAAGTAACCAAGTGAGACAACTCGGTTACCGTTGCGGATGAAGGCAGCCTGTTGCCCAGCGGTGGGAGCCCTTGTGATTTGCAGAGCTTGCCCGTAGTTTGTCGGATCGTTCGTTCCATCTGTGGTAATAGATAATTTAGCTGCAGCTGAAGTCGAGCCGATCCCGACATTGCCTGTGCTTCTAGCAATCGCAATACCCAGTTTCTCAGTGCCATTTTCGTTACCCGAGAGTCTGAGAGTATCGCTGACCTCGTCGTACTTAATTTTGGCTCCGTAACTACTGGAGGCCTCCTGGAATTCGATCCCTTTGTAACCTCCTGACGGCACAAAGAGAGACAGCAATTCAGTCGGTGCAGTTGTTCCAACCCCGACGTTGCCGTTGGTATCAATTCGGACTCGACCAGTATTGTTAGTAAGTAGGTCAAGAGGGTGAGCTGTATAGGAACCAACAAAAAATGTGTTTGCATTAACAGCGAGATCGCCGCCAACAGAGCCGTTGCGTAACCTGTACCGGGTGTCGGTGGTCCCGGAAGTCATTAGGTCAAGCTGAGTAGTTGGCGCCGTAGTCCCAATCCCGACGTTACCACCCGTCGTGATCCGCATCTTCTCAGTGTTACTTCCACCATTCACCCGGGTGTTAAACGCCAGGTCAAACCCGTAATCACCAGCGGTCGCATTGGTCTTGAATGCGTGGATCGTTGCCGCTTCGGTCGGTGTCGTACCGGTGTAGTTACCCATAAACTCGATACCACCACCAACACCGGCAGCCATGGACGTGGTGTCTTGCACGGCTAGGCCTACAGAGTAAGGCGAGGTCTTGGAGTCTTTGACTGAGGCAATGTGAAGTTTTTCGCCAGGTGAGCCAGTGTTGATACCTAGGTTACCCGCAGCTGTGAAGGCAAATCTGTTAGTACCGCCACTTTCTAGCTTCATCAAATAAGACCCTGCATCTGTCGCCGCAGTCTTAACAAGTAGGCCGTTACGGTTAGTTGCCGTTGCATCTGTATTGGAAATACCGAGAGAGTATCCTGCCCCGTTTGTTGCCCAGGTCAGACCACCAATGGCATTCACTGGCGAGCTTGCAGCATCGGACACTGCAGTGGATGTATTAGCAAGTAAGCTTGGCGTCGATGTCACACCAATACCGACGTTACCTGACGAGTAGCTCAAGGTGTTAGAACTGTTGGTCCACCCAGTGCTCCAAGTCAGCGTACCAGCGTTGTTGGTCAGTACAGCGTTAGTGCCAGCGTTGCTTGCGGGCCAGGTGTAGGTCTGGCCTTTGATAGCCTTGATGTCACCCGTAGAGTCGACCTGGAATTGGGACGTGGAGCCGACGCTGAACAACCTGGCTGGGGCGGTGGTGCCGATACCGACGTTTCCATCTTTCGCCATATAGACTCTGGTGTCGTAGGTGCCATTGTTATCAAAATCATTCGAGAAACTTAGGCCGTAACCACCAGTGCCAAGACGCCACTCTGCCGTATCAATATCGCCGATCTCAACCGTCGTAGCACCGCTGGTGCTACCTAGCCTGACGCTGCCAGCCACGTCTAGTTTGTAGAGAGGATTGTTCGTCCCAATGCCTACGTTACCACCAGACTGCTGCATCACTACCGCACCAGTCGTACCACCCACTACCCCAGCACCACCGTTGAGGGTCAAGCTGCCGCCGTTAGCAAGTGTCGCACCAGTTGCGTTACCGCCGCGGACGGTCACGCTACCACCGTGCGTGCTGCTGCCACCCTCACCACCACGCACGGTGACTGCACCTGAAGTGCCGGTCGAGCTAGTACCGCCGGCGATGGTGACAGCACCACCAGTAGCAGCACCAGTGGCGCCTGCACCCTGGATAGTCAGAGCAGCACCAGCTGTGGATGCCGTAGTGCTGTCAGCTACCTTGATGGTGCGAGCCGACTCTTTTGACAGTGTGATGTCGCCATTAACTTCAAGCGCTGTCGATGGGTTGGTGGTACCGATACCGAATTTACCAGCCGACGTGAAGGTAAACCGATTGGTACCACCACTCTCCATTTTCAAGAGGTATGATCCTGCATCAGTAGCTGCGGTCTTAAGGAGCATACCGTTGCGGTTGGCGGCAGTGGCGTCGTTGTTGGCGATCGTGGCGGCATAATTGGCACCATTGACGGCCCAGGTCACACCGTTAGCATTGGCGCCAATCGAAGCGGCGTCGCTCACCGCGGTGCCAGTATTGGCTAGCAGTGAGTAGGGACTATTAGTCCCGATACCAACAGAGCCACCTTGGTAGATCAAGTTGCTACCCGAGCTTACCCACTGGTTAGACCAGCTGAGGCCCCCGCTGCCGTTATTGGTCAGTACGGTGTTAACACCACCAGCTGCGACCGGCCAGGTGTAGGTCACACCACGGACCTTAGCCAAGTCACCATTGGCATCTACTTGGAACTGTGCAGAACCCGTGCCGATACTAAGCAGCTGGCCTGGAGTTGTGGTGCCGATACCGACGTTACCTACAGTGCTTAGCTGTCCATCAACATGGAATCTCGTAAAGTAGCTGTTAGTACCACCACCGTATGCGCTCGGTTTACGAGCTGAACTTGCACCAGCGCTTTCAAGGTAGAGCACGTTGGTACCGGTTGGATCCAAGCGGAATTGAGGACCACCACTGCCGTAGCGGTGGAAGCCCAATGTCGGTGCTGAAGTAGTGACCGTGGCATTATTGTTCACGATCTCGATACTGTTTGTGGTGAACGCTGCGTTCATCCAGGAGTAGCCGGCTGCACCGGTGTTGCCGTAAGCTGCCCAGGACTGGCCCGCAAGATTACTTGTACCAATAAGGTCGAGTTTGTATCCGGGATTAGTCGTTCCGATACCGACGTTGCCGCTGGCACCATCAATCGTCATCTTTGCGTTGGATGAGGATGGAGTCGCACCCGACGAGTTCGCTGTAAAATACATCTTATTGCTGCCGCCCAAATCAGCCGCAATGCCTAGCCTTTCTGAGGTGCAACACGCTTCCGTGAAATCCAAGTAAGTAATACCACCGGTTGCCGCCATCATCCGGATGTTTCCCGACGTACCGAGGTCTAGGCGCTCAGCTGGAGCCGTAGTCCCAATCCCCACGTTACCCGCCGCAGTAATGCGCATACGCTCGTTTCTCACGGCAGCGGCTGACGTCGTATCAAAGGCCAAGTAACCGGCTTCGGCCGATGTCGTTGCATTCTCGATACCACCGCCGATGAAGGCGTATTCTGTACGAGTGCCGGCAGCATTTTTCTGATCGAAGGTATACCCAGCCTCGTCCCCAACTGCCGCCGCGGTCGCACCTTTGCGTTTGAAGGCAGTGATGATACCAAACGTCCCTGCGCCTGTGGCATCTGAGATACCGGTGATAATCCCGGCATTACCCGTAGTGGTCACAACTTCAAGAGCCCTAGCCGGTGTGGTCGTACCGATACCTAGGTTACCGTTACTATCGAGTACCATTTTAGCCAAAGAATCAGTATACCACTTGTAACCGCCATCCGAGTTGAACCACATGTTGCTAGGTTCAACACCAAGCGAGTAGTCAGATGCACCCACGGTACCAGAGGTACCTGATAATTGGATGCGCTGACCGGTACTGTTGGTACCAGGTACTGCAGCAGTTACACCACCCATGAAGATATCTGCATTGGCGGCAAGTGCGATGTTGCCGTTGACGTCCAGTTTCTGCGACGGCGTTGCAGAGCCGATACCGACGTTACCGCTTTGGAACAAATTGACGTTAGAGCCTGAAGTAGTCCATGGCCAGGCACTGATACAGTTAGCGCTACCACCGAGACAGATGGATCCGTTGACGTCTAGTTTGCCGGCTGGGGCGGTGGAGCCGATACCGACGTTGCCGGCACTATCGATCATTAATCGCGTAAGGTTTGAGGTACCAAGTATCAGATTTGATGTATATTCATTAACGAGATTTAATTGATTTGAAGAATCTAGACCGACACGCCCCTGAACAACTGCACCGTCTTGAGAAAACCGCAAAGTTGGAACATCAGTTTCAGTCACATTATCGGTATCAGCTTCAAGAAGTAAGCTAACGCTTCCTGTACCTGACACGTGAAGATTGGACGTAGGATTAGTCGTTCCAATCCCGATGTTACCACCCTGCTTAATGATCATGTCAGTGGTCCAAGTACTTGGATTAGTTAAACCCGAGCTAGCATGCATAAATCGGATATCACGATCAGCGCCGTTGAATGCGTAGATGTACAGGTCATCATCGCCAGCCGTAGCGCTCATACCACCTGCACCGATACCAAAGTTCGCGTCGTTCATGTAGATTCGACTGTGTTTTGTATAGGTCACATCGCCGAATGCACCGTCCAGGAACATAGACGCGTTACTAGAGCCCTCGGTACCTAGTTGCAGGTTGTAAGATGGGTTGGTGGTTCCAATTCCGACATTGCCACTCACTGCGAGTCCGTTAGCTGGACCTGCAGTTGCGGCTGAGTAGCCAATAGCAGCGTTACCATTAACCTGGAGTTTGGATCCTGGCGACGTTGTTCCGATCCCGACGTTGCCGCTTAACGTCGTCGTGCCCTGAACGTGGAACCCGTCCCACACAGCTAAACCGGTATTGCCGCTGCCATTGGGATCAAGTGTTGTCCAGCCAGCCGTCGCTGTACCAACTTTGTCACCGGCACTGAAGCGAAGCTCAGTGGTTCCGTCGGTGATTTTTGCGGTCGAGGCGCTGACACCACCCGTACCTTGGACATGCAACTTGGCAGTCGGGTTGTTGGTACCGATCCCGACATTGCCAGTGTTGTAGTAGATGTCGTTGGTGTTGACCGAAGTCCACTTGGACGACAGGTAGGTAGTCCAGCTTAGGTTACCGGAGCCGTCGTTCATCAGTAGCTGATTCGAGCTGCCCTGAGCAGATGGCCAGACGTAAGGAACGTTGTTTACTCTCGAAAGGTTACCTGTTGAGCTCACTTGGAATTGTGAGCTAGAACCGACAGCTAGCATGTTTGTGGGGTTAGTGTTGCCAATACCGACGTTGCCGCTGTTTAGAATTGTCAAACGATCATCGTAACCTGCCGTCGCATTACCGGTCGCGAATACAAGACTACCAGTGTTTGTACTTACTGCTTTTTCGTAGATGCGAGCACCGCGCTCGGATGTCGAGTGCAAGAAGCTGATGGCAGCACCATCACCCGCGCTTGATACGCCTCCTGTACCTACTGCAAGGTTTAATGAAGCGGCTTGTGCACCTGTCGTGGAATTGACTTGAAGCGTCGATCCTGGCACCGTTGTCCCCACACCGACGTTACCACCCGTAAACGTCGCAGCGTAGTTTGTGGTACCACCACTGACGTTGACGTTTAGACCAGTGTTGATAGCGCCAGCACCGTTCCAAGTACCTGTGCTTTGAATGTTGACGCCGGTCTTGTTGATGGAGGCTGTGCTCGAGGTGTTGGAGATGTTGAATGACGCGCCAGTAACCGCGGTAGTTTCTGCAGTCGCTTCAGAGACTTGCAAGAGCGAGGTCGGACTCGTGGTACCGATACCAACGTTGCCGTCGCCATTGAGCACCATCTTGGAACTACCGCCGTAACGGAAGTCTAGGTACCTAGATGACACGCCGCCCGTCGTGAAGTCTACGTAAGGAGACGATGTAGACGCATCATATGCGACGTCTAAGTATCGACCGCTCAAAGTATTGTGCTCCAAGCGGAGTGTTGCGGGCGCACCGGTCACATGGAGTTTTGTCGTTGGCGCTGTAGTCCCAATCCCGACGTTTCCATCTTTCGCCATATAGACTCTGGTGTCGTAGGTGCCATTGTTATCAAAATCGTTCGAGAAACTTAGGCCGTAACCACCAGTGCCAAGACGCCACTCCGCCGTATCGATATCGCCGATCTCAACCGTCGTAGCACCGCTGGTGCTACCTAGCCTGACGCTGCCAGCCACGTCTAGTTTGTAGAGGGGATTGTTCGTCCCAATGCCGACGTTACCACCAGACTGCTGCATCACTATCGCACCGGTCGTGCCGCCTGCCACTCCAGCACCACCTCTGAGGGTCAGACTACCGCCGTTGGCAAGTGTCGCACCAGTTGCGTCACCGCCGCGTACGGTCGCGCTACCACCGTGGGTGCTACTGCCGCCCTCACCACCGCGCACCAGGACCGCTCCGGAAGTCCCGGTATCGCTCGCACCAGCGGCGATGGTGACAGCACCACCAGTAGCAGCGCCAGTGGCGGCTGCACCCTGGATAGTCAGAGCGGCACCAGCAGTGGATGCTGTGGTGCTGTCAGCTACCTTGATGGTCCTAGCCGTCTCTTTCGACAGTGTAATGTCGCCGTTTACTTCTAGTGCCGTCGATGGGTTGGTGGTACCGATACCGAATTTACCAGCCGACGTGAAGGTAAACCGATTGGTACCACCACTCTCCATTTTCAAGAGGTACGATCCTGCATCAGTAGCTGCGGTCTTTAGGAGCATACCGTTGCGATTGGTGGCAGTGGCATCATTGTTGGCGATGGTTGCAGCGTAGTTAGCACCATTAACAGCCCAGGTCAGACCGTTTGCATTGGCCCCAATCGAAACGGCGTCGCTCACTGCGGTGCCAGTGTTGGCGAGCAGTGAGTAGGGACTATTGGTCCCGATACCAACAGAGCCACCTTGATAAATCAAGTTGCTGCCAGAGGTTACCCATTGTGAAGTCCAGCTGAGGCTGCCGCTGCCGTTGTTGGTTAACACAGTATTGGCAGCACCTGCGGCCACCGGCCAGGTGTAGGTCACACCACGGACTTTGACCAAGTCACCGTTGGCATCAACCTGCAACTGGTTGGCACCGGTACCGATGCTCAGTAGCTGGCCAGGGGTGGAGGTACCGATACCGACGTTGCCGGTTTTAAACACAGCTGCGTAGTTATTTGTGGCACCCGTCTGAGCGTCGACAAACAAGCTGTAGCTGTTTGTCCCACCACCCAGAGCTGTCGAGCCGATGCCCAGGGCGACCGAGTTAGTGATGGTGTCGTTGGTGCCTTTTTTCGGTGAGCCAGCTAGGTACAGAGAGTAGCCGTTGGTGGTCGTGACTGTTGTGTTAGTAGACGCCAAGGTCGGGGCAGCAATAGCGTTAAAGGCCATGTTGGCTGCGGTACCCGATGCAGCCGTAGCGCTGTCAGTGAAGGTTGGACCTGCGAGGCCGATATAGGCACCGGTCAGACTTGGTGTACCAGACTTAGCACCGCTGACGTCGAAAAGGGAGCCAGGAGCGGTGGTGTTGATACCGACGTTGCCAGAGGTATTGATCATCATTCGTGGTGTATTCAACGGCGACGAATAGACCAGCGGTCCAGTGGATTGGAATACCAATGGGCTCCCAGTTACGCCGTTCCAGGTCCCGTTGATTTGGCCGAAGTAACTATTCGCTCCTCCGTTAGTAAACAACTGAACAACTGCATTGCCACCTGCCAAAGTATTTTCGAAGCGAATCATATCGCCCGCAGTGCTAGTTGATACATGAAGCGGTAAAGCCGGTATCGTCGTTCCTATCCCGACGTTGCCGTTCGTCTTGACCGTTAATTGAGCGCCACCACTGTTTGTGTAGAGGCCGAAATCATGATTGCTCAAAGTGCCGATAAATCCTCCGCGAGCGGAGTCTGCCCATGTAGAAACAATAACTCCGTTGGCGGTCTGTCTGATCCCTGAGACATTGTTAGCAGTGGCAACGTCCAATAATGAAGCCGGCGTCGTCGTCCCAATCCCCACATTACCCGTCGGCGTGATCGCCATCACACTGGCCATCGTATTTGCCGTGCTGCTGGTCGCAGTGGTAGGCGCGGTTTGGAATAAGATCGTACCAGAACCACCAGTACCAGTGCCGTTACCTGCAGTTACCGTCAGGTCTTTACCTTTTTTGTCGGTACCGGTGATATTGGCTGCCCGCACCGTACCACCCGTGGCACTCGCGGTGGCTTCGTTAGTGCCTGCGATCACTGTGGGTGTGATCAGGTTGGTAGCATTGATGCTGTTAAAGGTGGGCGATGCCGTCGTGCGGATGTCTTGTGCCGTGTCGAGCGACAGGGTACCAGCACCTAATGTGTACGTAACACCTTGGTAGGTACCTTGACCCAGGGTAGCTGGTACGGGAGCTGCACCCGTCGATCCCACCAGCACCTGACCATTGGTCATCGCTGCCGTCGAGGTCGGTGCTCCACCGGCACCACCACCTAGGACGATACCGCGCTGGGTCAAGAGACCAGACGATAGCATCGTACTCGTTGAATTGAAGTAAGGCATACCACCCGAGGTACCCGTGGTGAGGCCAGTACCACCGCTTACTACTGGCAGGGTGCCGGTCACGGCATTAGCTGTCTGCGACAAATCGATTGCGCCGAATGATGGAGCGCCACCAGCATTGGGCACTCGTAGCACTTGGGCGCTCGTACCAGCTACCGTGCTGTTGAGTGTGTTCGTGCCGTTACCAAGCATGACGCCGTTAGTAGTAAACGTGCCAGCACCGGTACCGCCGTTGGTTACTGCCAGTAAACCGTTCACGGCCGAGGTCGATGCCAAGTTAACCGCACCGAAGGTCGGCGTACCACCAGCACCGGCTTGCAGCACTTGGTACTGCGTGCCTGCAGCAGTGACGCCGACGTTGCTCGTACCGTTACCGTAGGTGATACCGTTAGGAGTGATCGTCGTGAGACCTGTACCACCCTGACCCACTGGGACTGTGTTTAGTGTCATGGTGTTGCCACTGATACTCAGAGGCGCGTTAGCTACTAAGTTGGTGGTCGTGCTAGACGCAGTGAGGATACGTGAGTAAGCGCTACCGTTTTCTGACAGCATCATGCGGTTGCCAGTCGAGTCAAAGTAGATCTCACCCTGACCCGCAGGGCTCACTGCTGGTGCCGTCACACCACGAGCGATGATGGCACCGTTCATGTCGATCAGAGCACCTGGGTTGGTGACACCGATACCGACGTTACCGTCGTTCATGATGCGCATACGCTCTGCAGGTGGTGCGTTGTTAGCAGTCGATAATACCAACGCGCCTTTGTACGAAGCATCCGTGATGTCGGTGATGATACCGCCGACGCCTGCCACGTTAGTGAGGCCGGTGCCCGTACGGTTAGCTGCGTAGACCGTTTGCGCACCAGAGTTATTGGCTGCTGCGACAGTGTTTTGCATCCGTTCTACAACTTGCAGACCTGCACCCGAGGTAGCAACGTCTAATTTATAGGTCGCTGTCGTCGTACCGAGGCCGATGTTGCCGGAGACTGCTAGACCGTTGCTTGGAGCAGCTGTCGATGTCGCGTAGCCGACCGCGGCGCCGCCGTTAACCTGCAGAGCAGATCCTGCTACGGTCGTCGCGATACCGACGTTGCCAGAGACCGCGAGACCGTTGGTTGGTGCCACCGTTGATGCGCTGTAACCAACCGCTGCACCACCGTTAATTTGCAGTTTAGAGCCGGCCGTCGTCGTACCGATGGCCACGTTACCAGAGACTGCCACACCGTCAGTGGGTGCCGTCGTTGCCGTTGCGTAACCAACCGCTGCACCACCGTTAATTTGCAGTTTTGATCCCGCATCAGTGGTACCAATGCCCACGTTGCCAGAGACGGCGAGTCCGTTGGCTGGACCAGTCGTAGCTGTCGCGTAACCGAGAGCGGTAGCACCATTGACTTGCAGTTTCGAGCCTGCACCCGTCGTGCCGATGCCGACGTTGCCCGACACTGCCAAGCCGTTAACTGGTGCAGTGGTCGCCGCCGCGTAACCAACCGCTGCACCACCGTTAACTTGCAGTTTCGATCCTGGTCCCGTCGTACCGATGCCGACGTTACCGTCGCCCAGGATGATCATCTTCACATCGGGCGTACCATCGGTGGAGCCCGAGGCACCGCTGGTCGCGGTCGAGAAAGTGATCGCTGACGATCCCGTACCGGTGGAGTAACCAGAGGCGAGGGCCAGCGTGCCACCATTTTGGTTAGACACACCGGAGGCTGCACCGCCAGCATTGATACTCAAGCTTGCGCCACCCGCACCGCTCGTATTGCGGTCCACTTGCAGGACGCGCGGACCGTTACCGCCGAAGCTCAAGTCAGCAGTCGGCGACGCTGTACCGATGCCTAGGTACAGGAGCGAGTTGATACCTTGGTTGTTGAAGTTGGAGGCAGCCGTGGCGATAAAGCTCGTCGCTCTCACCACCCCGTTAACATCGAGCTTGTAACCAGGTGAATTAGATCCGATGCCGACATTACCAGCGATGATCATGCCGTCGGCAGGCGCATTGTCGGTGCCGTAAGCTGAGCCAACCGATACACCGCCACCGACGCTCAGTTTCGATACTGGGCTGGAGATACCGATGCCGACGTTGCCAGCATTTTTGATCGTCATCGCTGCCTGTGGGCTAGCGGCAGCTCCCGTGCCACTTGTGTTTTGTGACGCGGTCTTAAAGCTGATGTCACCACTACTAAACTGAATCGTATTACCGTAGCCGTCGGCGCCGTAGCGGAATGCCGATCCGTTCCAGTATAAGTTGTCGCTAATCAACGTATTATTGTTTGCAACACCCTGGAGCATCATGCCGGCAGCTTCGATCGTCGGGTATGACGACGTGCCAGCTAGTTCCAGGGAGGCACTTGGTTGCGTCGATCCAACACCAACATTACCAGCGTTGGTGATCGTTACGCGTGTTGCCAGCGTTGCCTGAGTTGAGCCCGACAGCAGCGGTGAGGCGGTTTGGAAGCTGATGTCTCCCGAGCCACCAGTGCCCGTGCCTACACCGGCAGCGATGGTTACGGTGCCGCCTTTTTTATCCAAAGTGCCGGTAGCTACGTTGGACGAGCGTAGCGTACCACCAGCAGCGCTGGCGCTATTGTCACCCGTACCGACCATAGTCGTGCCTGCATTGAGCAAGGCAAAAGTCGGGCTTGCTGAGGTTTTAAGATCCTGGGCTGTATCAAGGGTAATGGTGCCACTGGCATTAGTGACGACAACACTGTTAGTGCTGCCCTGCGTCAAGGTACCCAGGGTATAACCCGTGCCGTTACCAATGAGGAGCTGTCCACTCGTGGGTAAAGATCCAAGTCCAGTACCGCCTCGCGTCACATCCAAAGTGCCGCTTGCTATGGCCGATGCCGGAAGTGGAGGAATATCGGCCACGTCGAGTGTCGTACCCATGTAGGCACGGCCTTTAGCGTCCACGGCTACTTTGGTGTAGGTACCACCACCAACTCCCGTAGCAGTTAGCGTTGGACCTGGGTAGTTGCCTGTGAGATCACCGCTGGCAGCGCCAGTGAGTTGCGACGGCATCCAAGCCAGCGAGCCGGACCCGTTGGTGGTCAGCACTTGGTTAGAGGTACCATCGTTGACAGGTAAGACATAGGTAACTGAGGTGCCAAGTAATGCCGGCGCCTTGAGCGACAGCGTATTGATGTTGCCGTCGGTTAAGGTGATTTTGCTGTTGTTGTTGACAACGATGTCGTTACCAGAATTGACGGTGCCAGTGGTCGTGATATTGCCGTTGGCATTGATGGATCCACTCGCGATGGTGCCCGTAGTTGCTACGATGGTGGACCCACCAATCGTGCCGGAGTTCATGACACTGGCCGTGATCGTTTTGTTGCTGAGTGCCTCGGCAGCGTCGCGCGTGACTACTACCCCGCTGGTGGGGAACGTTGCAGTCGAATTGACACCAGTACCACCAAAGGCCGTCGGTAGCTGACCAGTCACCGCACCACTGGTGCCTAGGCTTAGCGCGCTGAATACGGGTGCGCCACCACTCACTGTGAGTACTTGACCATTGTTACCCGTAGCCGTGGTTACCGGGCCAGTGCCGCCACCGATGACAACGCCACCGGCAGCTAGGTTGCTGACACCTGTACCACCGACGCTGACGTCGAGAGCACCGCTGGTGATGGCCGATGCAGATAGAGGTGGGATATCGCCCGGTACCAGCGTGCTAGCCATGTAAACGCGGCCTTTAGTATCGACCGCTACTTTGGTAAACGTTCCGTTGTTTACACCCGTAGTCGTGAGCGTGGGGTTAGGATAATTACCAGTGAGATCACCACCACCCGCAGCACCGGTTGGCGTCGCCCCAGTGACCCAGCTCAGGTTACCGACGCTATCCGTGGTCAGGAGCTGACCGTTGCCACCGTACATAGTCGGCAGGGTAAAGGTGATATCGGACGGTGATGTCAGACTCGGAGCACGCAGCGAGACCGATCCTGAGTTGGCGTCGGTGTTAAAGACTAATTTGTTGGCAGATACCCCAGAGCCACGGATGGTGACGTCACCGCCCGTGGTCACGGTAGATTGAGTGTTGATCGAGCCGGTGGTGTCGATGACCGAGTTACCGCCAATGAGTGAGGCACCGCTCACCGTACTGGCGGTGACAAGCACCTGAGACAGAGTTTTGTTCGTCAGTGTCGCCGTACCGGCTTCAGTCACGATGGTACCGGTGACCGGGTAGACAGCATTGGATGCTGTACCGGTACCACCCAGGGATGACGGCAGGATACCAGTCACCGCACCGCTAGCACCGAGATTAAGAGCACTAAACGATGGAGTGCCGCCAGCCGCAGGTATCGTCAGCACTTGGTTGGCAGATCCAACCGCAGTAGCTCTCAGACCACTCGCGCCAGAGCCGATGACGACACCGTCGTTAGTGAGGCTCGCAACACCCGTACCACCTTGAGCCACAGCCAAGGTTCCAGAGGTTACGATATCGGCTGAGATTTGCGGGATATCGGAGCCCACAAGTGTGGTGGCCGCAACGACACGTCCTTTGGTATCGACCGTAACTTTGGTGAAGATACCGCCAGCGCCGAGGACCGTAGCCAGGCTTGGGTTAGGATAGTTGCCAGCAAGGTCGCCGCCAGCGACGCCGGTAGGTGTGATGCCGCTCGTCCAAGCCAGCGTGCCAGAACCATTAGTGATCAGGAACTGACCTGATGTGCCCACACTTGCAGGCAGCGTCAGCACCATCGATTGGCTCGGTGCATCGGGTGCCTTGATGCCCACATAGTTGAGGTTATCGGCACCTTTGAGGACTAACTTGTTGGTGCTGGCACCGTTGCCGTTGATGGTGACATCGCCCGTGGCCGTCATCGTGGAGGTAGTCGTGATCGAACCAGCGGTGCTGATGACGGTGCTGCCACCGATAAGTGAAGCGCCTTCCACCGTGCTGCCACTGATCACCGAGGCGGTGATCGTTTTGGTGGTTAAAGTCTCCGCCGCCTCACGAGTCACCACCGTGCCAGTCGTTGGGAAGGTGGCCGTGCCACTCACTCCAGTACCGCCACGTTGGGTTGCCAGAGTTCCTGTCACCGAAGCGCTCGCGCCGAGGTCAATTTGCCCAAATTCAGGACCGGAGCTTCCGACGCGCAGCACTTGGTTTAGCGTACCCGGTGCCGTCTGGGTGAGTGCAGCGCTGCCGCCACCACCGAGAATGACGGCACCTGCGCTAAAGCTAGAACCACCGGTACCACCGTTGGCGACACTGAGTTCGCCAGTGGTAATTTTGCTCGCAGGTAGCGCAGGCACATCAGCTACGACGAGCGAGGTCGCACTCGTGACACGACCTTTGATGTCGACAGTAACCTTGGTGTACTCGCCGAACGGGACACCCGACGGAGCTAGTTCGGGGTTTGGATAGCTACCTGCCAGATCGCCTCCGGCAGCACCGACTGGCATCGTACCCGCCGACCAGCCAAGGGAGCCTGCACCATTAACGGTGAGCACTTGACCACTGGCTCCGGCGTCAGCTGGCAGTACCAAGTCAAGCGAGCCTGCTAGCGTGTCCGGCGCGCGCAGCGCTACGTAGTTGGTCGCACCTTTGTCATTCAACATCAGTTTATTAGCAGCAGTGCCCGATCCTTCGACTATCAAGTTACCCTGAGCCGTCACGCTGGCGGAGCTGCGGATCGCGCCGGTAGTATTAATCACCGTCGAACCTGTGATGAGGGACGCACCTGATACCGTGCCAGAGCTCAAGACAGAGGCCGTTAAAGTCTTGGTGTTTAGTGTCTCAGTCGCTTCCCGTGTGACCACGGTGCCGCTGGTTGGGTAGGTAGCGGTCGATGCCACACCCGTACCACCTAGCGATGTCGGTAACGTTCCCGTCACAGCCGCAGCACTCGACAAATTGACAGCACCGAAGGTAGGCGACCCACCTAGCGTCGGGACGACGAGCACCTGGCCAGGGCTACCTGCAGCTGAGTTGATCGTACCGGCACCGTTGCCGATGAGCACTGCGTTACTAGGCACACTCGACACACCGAGCCCACCGTTGTCCATACCAAAGACACCGGTGATCGACGTTGTCGGCAGAGTTGGGATGTCGCTCACCGCAAGCGAAGTCCCGAAGATGGCCCTACCCTTCTCGTCGACGGCGAGTTTGGTGTAGGTGCCAGCAACCACAGAGGTGGCCGCTAGGACTGGGTTTGGATAATTACCAGTGAGGTCACCACCAGCGGCACCGCCTGGCGTCGCACCCGATGTCCAGGTCAAAGTGCCAGTACCGTTGGTCGCTAGCACTTGACCAGCGCTACCGTAAGACCCGGGTAGCGTTAAAGTGATCGACTGTGTCGGGTTATCGGCCGCACGGAGAGCTACAAAGTTATTGTTGTTGGCACTGTTCAGGACGAGGTTATTGCGCGCGCTACCTGTGCCGCGGATGGTGACGTCACCGGTGGTCGCCAGTGTCGCGGTCGTATCGATCGCACCCGAGGTTGCGATTACAGTAGGACCAGTGATCAAACTCGCACCGTCGATGGTACTGGCGTTGACCAGGGCGCCTTGTAATGTTTTGTTGTTTAGAGTCTCGGTGGCATCGAGAGTCACAATGGTACCGGACGCAGGATACACGGCTGACGACGAGATCCCGGTACCACCGTTGCTGCTCGCCAGGATGCCAGTGACCGCGCCGGCAGACCCGAGTTTTACTGCACCAAACACCGGTCCGGTTGGTCCTACGGTCAACAGCTGATCGACACTTCCGGCAGCCGTCGCCGTAACCGCACCTGTGCCTGCACCGATGAGCACGCCTTTGTCTGTGAAGGTGGTTGCACCCGTACCACCAACCGTGACGTCAACAACACCTGATTGAATCACCGAGCCAGCAAGCGGTGGGATATCGCCAGCCGTGAGCGTCGTCCCGGCAGTGACGCGGCCTTTGGTGTCCACCGTCACTTTGGTAAAGGCACCGCCACTTGCCAGGATGTTGGCAAGTGTTGGGCTTGGATAGCTACCAGTGAGGTCACCACCTGCGCTGCCAGACGGAATACCACCTGCGACCCAACTCAAATTGCCCGAGCCGTCGGTCTGCAGGAGTTGACCCGAGCTGCCACTCGAGGCTGGTAGTGTGAGGGTGTAGGAGGCGCCGAGCGTGTTCGGAGACTTCACGTTCACAGCGTTGGTGCTGCCACTGTCGTTAAGCACCAAGCTACGTGCCGCAGTGCCGTCACCGATGACGGTGAGGTTGCCACTGACGTACTGAGCACCAGAGCGCACCGTGCCAGTGGTGTCGATCGTCGTGGTGCCACCAATCACTGACGCGCCGTTGATGGTCGCAGTGGTGATCAGCGGTGAGGTCAGTTGTTTGTTGGTCAGGGTCGCTGCACCACTTTCAGTAACGATGGTGCCGGCCGTAGGATAAACAGCCGTTGAACTCGTGCCGGTACCACCCATGGTGCCAGGCAGGATGCCGACAACCGCCGCTGGGCTAGCCAAGTTGAGGGCGCCAAAGATTGGGGCGCTGCCGTCAGCAGGCACCGAGAGGACTTGGTAGGCTGTGCCGACTGCCGTCGTCTTGACCGTACCAGTGCCGTTACCGAGCATGACGCCATTAGTGGTGAGTGTAGTCACGCCTGTGCCACCAACACTGACGGGCAACGTGCCCGAAGTGATCACACTGGCAGCTAAGTTTGGAATATCAGCAGCCGTCAGGTTACTGCCTAAGGTGACGCGACCTTTAGCATCGACGCTCACTTTCGTGTACTCACCCACCAAGACGCCAGTGCCCACGAGTGTTGGGCTTGGGTAGTTGCCAGTAAGGTCGCCACTTGCCGCACCGGATGGAGGCACGGACGATGCCCAACCCAAAGATCCCGAGGCGTTTACGGTAAGGACTTGACCGGACGTCCCTGCGCTCGCTGGGAGTACCAGGTCGACATTGCTACCTAGGGTATCTGGAGCACGGAGGCTGACGAAGTTGCTCGTGCCTTTATCGTTAAACTGAAGTTTGTTTGAAGCCACACCGCTACCTTGGATGACCATCGCGTTACTAGTCGTAATCGTAGAGGTCGTCTTGATCGAGCCCGAGATGTCGATGGTGCTGGCACCCATCAGGAGCGAGTTACCACCGATGGTGGCATCGTCTATCACTGGTGTATCGAGCGTCTTGCCGGCAAGTGTTTGCGGTGCATCTTCGGTCACAACCACACCGGTGGTCGGGAATGTTGCTACCGAGGCAACACCGATACCACCGCGCGAGGTCGGCAAGATGCCCGTTACTGCAGCTGCATTGGTTAGATTGACTGCACCAAAGGTGGGAGCACCACCACCATCCGGAACCACCAGGACTTGGTTGGAGCCACCAGGTCCTGCCATGCCCAGCGTCCCGCCGCTTGTACCGACGACGACACTGTTGGCCGTGAACGACGTGAAGCCAGTACCGCCGCGCACGACGGGCAGCGTGCCGCTCGCGATTTTAGATGCATCAACTGGGGGGACATCAGCTTCGACCAGTGTTGTGGCCGCAGTGACCCGACCTTTAGCATCGACGGTAACTTTGCTGTAGCTACCGGGCGTAACACCAGTGGTTGTTAGTTGTGGGTTCGGGTATGTGCCGGTCAAATCACCGCTCGCATTACCCGCAGCCGCAGCTCCCGACACCCAAGCGAGATTGCCGGCGCCGTCGGTACCAAGGAGTTGACCTGAGGCGCCGCTGCCGCTTGGGAGCGTTAAAGTACCCGAGGCGTTAAGGGTGTCGGGGACTTTCAAGGCGATGAAGTTACTGTTGGCTTTATCCTGGAGCACGATGCTGCGCGCATTGGTACCGTCACCGGTGACCGTCAGATTACCGTTGACTGTTTGTGCGCCCGAGGTCACAGATCCCGTCGTATTAATGACGGTCGATCCCGTGATGAGCGAGGCACCGCTGATCGTACCAGCGCTCAAGGTCGCAGTAGTTAATGTTTTGTTTGCCAGTGTCTCGACTGCGTCGCGGGTCACTACCGTGCCAATCGTCGGGAACACGGCCGACGAGGCGACGCCGATACCACCGTTAGCCGTGGCGAGAACTCCGGAGACCGCACCGGCCGATCCGAGATTCACCTGGCCGAAGGTCGGACCACTCGCGCCGACCACCAGGACTTGGTCCTGAGCACCAGCTGCCGTAGCCGTCACCGCAGAGGTGCCACCACCGACCAGGACGCCGCCTGCAGTCAGGTTGGAAGCTCCGGTGCCGCCGTTGGTCACGCCGAGGGTGCCCGCTGTGATCATGGTGGTCGAAAGTGGCGGTAAATCGGCTTGTTCGAGGGTCGTCATGCCAATGACGCGACCTTTGGTATCGACCGCAACTTTAGCATAGGTGCCGGCAGCAATTCCGGTCGCTGCGAGTTCTGGATTTGGATAAATGCCCGTCAAATCGCCACCAGCTTGACCCGTAGGCGATGCGCCGCTGACCCAGCTCAAATTACCGAGGCTATCCGTGCGCAGCAATTGACCGTTGGTGCCAAGTGCCGCCGGGAGTGTCAGGACCACGGAACCAGCAAGGCTATCTGGAGCCTTCAGGGCTACACTCTGGCTATTGTCAGCGCTATTAAGGACCACACGACTCGTTACGCCACCGGTGCCCTGCAGCGTCACGTTACCACCTGATGTGATGGAAGAACTCGTGCTGATCGCACCAGTGGTCGCAATCGTCGTAGCACCACCGATTAGTGAATTGCCCTGGACCGTGCCACCGTTGAAGACGCCACCAGTGATCGTCTTATTAGTGAGGTTGGCGACGCCCGCCTCAGTTACGACGACGCCCTCTGTTGGGAATGTTGCCGTCGAGACCACCCCGGTACCACCGTTACTCACGCCAAGGACGCCGCTCACTGCCGCCGCGTTTGCCAGATTGACCGCACTAAACCGCGGCGTACCACCACCTGGAGGCACTACCAATACTTGGTTAGCTGTACCTGGGTTGGTCGCCATCAAGGCACCCGAACCGCTACCGAGCACCACACCATTGTTATTGAAGGTGCTAGCACCCGTACCACCGTTGGTGACACCTAACGTGCCCGAGTCGATTTTGCTGGCCGGAATGCCAGGAATATCAGCCGCTACCAAGGAGGTCCCTGCGGTGACGCGCCCTTTGGTATCGACCGTGACTTTGGCGTAATCACCGGCACTGATGCCAGTAGGTGCAAGTACTGGATTTGGATAATTACCAGAGAGATCGCCGCCAGCTGCACCCATGGCGCTGGCGGGCGAGGTCCACGAGAGCGACCCTGTGCCGTTGGTTGTCAGTAGCTGTCCGTTACTGCCGTCACCGCCTGGGAGTGTGAACGTGACAGAACTCGCAACGGTGTCGGGCGCTTTGAAGCCAATGAAGTTGAGGCTGCCCTTGTCATTAAACATGATTCTGTTTGCAGCGCTGCCGCTCCCCCGGATACCAAGATCACCGACAACCGTCTGCGCACCTGAGCGGATCGTGCCCGTCGTATCGATCACGGTCGCCCCGGTGATGAGCGAGTTGCCGCTCACGGTACCAGAGGCCAATATGGTCGCATTGAGAGTCTTATTACTGAGGGTCTCGGTCGCAGCTTGCGTGACGATCACGCCGGTGGTGGGGTAAACGGCATTGGAGCTAGTTCCCGTACCACCTAAGCTCGCAGGCAAGATACCGCTTACAGCTGAAGCATTAGAGAGATCGACGGCGCCAAAGGTCGGCATCGCACCGTCAGCCGTGACGCGCAGCACCTGGCCGTTGGTTCCGGGACCAGTCGATTGGAGAGCTGAGCTGCCGTTACCGACCAGGAGGCTATTGGGTGTAAACGTGGCGACACCGGTACCACCGTTGGCAACACCAAGCTCACCCGAGGTGATCTTACTTGCAGCGATATTGGGAATGTCCGCAGCGACGAGATTCGTCCCGTAAATGGCGCGGCCTTTGGCATCGACTACCAGTTTGGCGTAAGTGCCAGCGACGACCCCACTAGATGCGAGTGTTGGGCTAGGATAAACGCCATCGAGATCACCCGTTGCCGGTCCCGTCGGTGCTGCACCACTGACCCAGGTGAGTCCACCAGTACCGTTGGTCGAAAGGATCTGGCCGTTCGTTCCCGTGCCGCTTGGCAGTGTCAGAGTCATCGACGACGCCAAGCCATCGGGTACCTTGATCGACACGGCGGCCGAGTTATCTTGATTATTGAGCACCAGTTTATTGGCAGCAGCGCCACTGCCGCGCACCGTCACATCACCATTCGCTGTCACGCTACCTACTGTAGCCGCTCCAGACGTCGCGATTACCGTGGCGCCACCGATCAGCGACGCACCGACGATAGAGCCAGACGTTATCACCGGAGCCGATAGCGTTTTGTTAGTCAGATTGCTGACACCAGCCTCAGTAACGATCACACCGGAGGTCGGATACGTAGCCGTGGAGCTGGTGCCCGTACCACCTGCACTTGCGGGGAGGATACCAGTGACAGCGTCAGCGTTGCTGATGTTGATAGCACCGAATGACGGCGTACCACCACCAGCCGGAACGCGTAACACTTGGTTAGAAGTACCTGCCGTCGTCGCACTGAGACTGCCGTAACCACCACCAATCACGACACCATTGTTCGTTAAGTTATTGACACCGGTACCACCACGGTCAACACCAAACACACCGCTGTTGATCGATGTCGTCGTTAGGCTGGGGATATCGGCGGCATCTAGTGTCGTTGAAGCCGTAACGCGACCTTTGGCATCGACCACCACTTTAGCGTAGGTACCCGCATTGACACCGCTATTTTTCAGCACTGGATTTGGATAGTTGCCGGTGAGATCACCATCGGCAGGACCGATGGGCGCTGCACCGCTGGCCCAACCAAGAGAGCCTGCACCGTTGGTACTTAGGAGTTGTCCAGCCGTTCCGTCAGCCTCTGGCAGCGTGATGGTATAAGAGCTGCCGACGGTATCGGGAGCTTTTACTTTGACAAAGTTGGTGGTGCCTTTGTCGTTGAAGGTCAGCGTATTAGCTGTGGTAGCGTTACCTTGAATGGTGACGCCACCAGCGATCGTGGCCGTGCCGATGCTGAGCGTGCCCGTGCTTGCAATCGTCGTATCGCCCGTGATGAGCGACGTGCCGTTGATGGTGCCCGAAGCGACGACGGTGCGACTCAGGGTCTTATTGCTGAGTGTTTCTGTGGCCGTTTGCGTCACGATCACGCCGCTCGCTGGGAACGTTGCCGTCGTCGTGATGCCAGTACCACCGTTAGACTTACCGAGTATGCCGGTGATGGCTTCGCTCTGCGCCAGATTGAGAGCGCCAAACACTGGGGCGCCACCACCACTCGGTACGGTCAACACTTGATAGGCACCACCGGCCGTAGTCACTTGCAAGGTGCCGCTACCGTTACCAAGCATGACGCCGTTACTAGTAAAGGTCGATGCCCCCGTACCACCACGCGCCACTGCTAACGTACCCGAGTCGATCATGGATGCTGGCAGTGACGGGATATCACTGACGCTCAAGGTCGTACCCATGGAGACTCGACCCTTGGCATCGACGCGCACCTTAGCGTAAGTGCCAGCGGTGACGCCCGTGGTCGTGAGGATTGGGTTTGGATAGTTGCCCGTTAGGTCGCCGCTGGCATTGCCGGTAGGCTCGATGCCAGATATCCAAGTGAGTGTGCCACCACCATTGGTGGTGAGGATTTGCCCCGCAGTGCCCGCAGCTGACGGCAGTGTGATCGTCATCGACGTGCCGAGGAGGTCTGGGGCCTTAAGCGTAATCGCTTGAGTGTTACTGCGGTTATTAAACACTAAACTATTGGCATTGGTGCCATCACCGAGGATCGTCACAGCACCGTTGACGTTTGCGCCACCGGTCGTGATGGTTTGGCTCGTTGCAAAGGTGACGTTACCGTCGATACGCACATCACTGAGCGTGCCACCGTTGATGGTTGGCGTCGTTAAGGTTTTGTTGGTCAAGGTCTCGCTCGCGTCACGCACGACGACCACGCCAGACGTTGGGAACGTAGCTGTCGAATCGATACCGGTACCGCCTTTAGCTTTAGGCAAGATATTCGTCACAGCATTGGCTTGAGCGAGGTCGATCGCACCGAATCTAGGTGCCGTGCCGTCACTTGGCGCGATAAGGCTTTGGTAGGGAGCACCGGCAGCCGTGGTCATCAGGCTGCCCGCGCCGTTACCAACGACGACACCGTTAGCCGTAAAGCTAGTAACTCCCGTACCGCCGCGCGTGACGGGGAACGATCCCGTGTTGATTTTCGCTGCATCGAGATACGGGACGTCGGTTGGCACAAGTGTCGTCGCACCGTAAACGCGGCCTTTGACATCGACCATCACTTTAGCGTACGTGCCAACGGCGACGCCCGTGGTGGTCAGAGTCGGGCTCGGGAACGTGCCTGCCAGATCGCCACTAGCAGGACCGGTTGCACCGCCACCAGTGACCCAGCTCAAAACTCCGTTACCGTCAGTAGTGAGCAGTTGCCCGCTGGTTCCGGCTGAACCCGGAAGCGTAAAGAGCACTTGACCCGTGACGTCACTCGGAGCGGTAAGAGCAACAGAATTTAAACTACCCCGATCGTTCAGGACGAGGCGACTCGGCACGGTACCATTGCCTTGGACAGTGACCGTGCCTTGCACCGTGGCGGCAGCGGCAGTGATCGCGCCGCCGGTTCTGATGTTGGACGCACCGACAATCTCAACGCCATTCAACGTACCGCCGTTGATGGCGGGCGTCGTCAGTGTTTTCCCCGTCAACGTCGCGACACCCGCCTCGGTGACGATGACGCCAGAGCTTGGGAACTGCGCCGTCGAGCTTATACCCGTACCACCGGCAGTTTTTGGTAGGATGTTGGTGATTGCGGCCGCTTGCGATAGATCGATCGCACCAAAGCCTGGCTGACCACCACCGGCCGGAACGACCAAGCTCTGATACGAGGTACCAACTGCTGTGGTTGCCAGCCCGCTGCTACCGTTACCAATCACAACGCCGTTTACCGTAAACGTATCGGTGCCAGTACCACCGCGACTGACGCTCAGGGTGCCTGAAGTAAGGATCGCAGTTGATAACTCCGGAATGTCGGCGACAGCGAGTGACATGGCACCAGTGACGCGACCTTTGGTATCGACGCTCACTTTGACGTAAGTGCCGAGAGCGATTCCGGTCGTGGTGAGGGTTGGGCTTGGATAATTGCCTGTTAAGTCGCCGCCAGCAGCGCCGATAGGTGCAGCACCTGTCACCCAACTAAGCACGCCCGCGCCAGTGGTCGTCAGGAGCTGACCAGCGGTGCCAGAGGAATTAGGCAAGGTCAAATTCACCGACCCGGTTAGCGTATTTGGCGCCTTGAGCGTCACGGCGTAGGTCGAGCCCTTATCGTTAAGAACCAGGCGATTTGCCGTGCTCGTGTTACCGACGACTGTCAAATCACCATTGACAGTTGTCGTTGCCATCGATGCCGTGCCTTGTGTACTGATGACGGTCGATCCACCGATGACCGACGTGCCCTCAATCGTGCCGCTCGTGATGATCGGCGCCGTCAGCGTTTTGTTGGTTAAAGTTTGCGGACCGACATCCGTCGTGATCACACCCGAAGTCGGGAAGATCGCCGCCGATGGCGTGCCCGTACCGCCGAGCGAGCGAGGCAAGAGTCCCGTCACTGCTGCGGCCTGCGATAAGTTAACCGCACCAAACGAGGGCAGGCCACCGCCGCTACCGACTACCAAGCTTTGGTAAGGCGCACCGGCTGCAGTCGAAAGTAAATTGCCCGCCCCGTTACCGAGGATGACACCGTTACTAGTAAAGTTGGTAGCGCCGGTACCACCATTTGTGATGCCGAAGACACCCGATCCGATGATCGACGCAGGCAGTGTCGGGATATCACCTGGTACCAGAGTGGTACCAAAGAAAGCGCGGCCCTTGTTATCAACGCGGATTTTCGTATAGGTGCCAGCAACGACCCCAGTCGTCGTCAGCGTCGGGTTTGGATAATTACCGGTGAGGTCACCACTGGCTGCACCGACTGGACTCGCACCAGTAACCCAGGTCAAAGCTCCTGATCCAGCGGCACTCAGTAGTTGGCCACTCGTGCCTGGACCGGTCGGTAGCGTGAACGTGTAAGATGTCGCAACCGTATCGGGAGCTTTGACGCCCACATAGTTTACGCTGCCCTTATCATTGAGCACGAGTTGATTAGCGTAAGTGCCGTCGCCTTGGACGGTGAGGTTACCAACGACGCGCGTCGCACCTGCTTGTATCGTCCCTGTCGTATTAATTGATGTACCGCCTTCGATCACTGAAGAGCCGGTAATCGTGCTTGCGGTCACCACGCCACCGCTGATGGTTTTGTTGGTCAGCGTCTCTGAAGCAGCTTCCGTTACGATCACACCGCTGGCAGGGAAGGTTGCCACGGAGACGATACCGGTACCACCGTTAGATTTAGGCAGGAGGTTCGTGACGGCAGCAGCTTGCGAGAGATCTATCGCACCAAATCCTGGTGTACCACCGTTGCTCGGCACGACGAGCGACTGATAAGCGCTACCAGCTCCGGTCGAGTAGAGATTACCAGTGGCATTGCCGATGATGACACCGTTCGATGTAAAGCTGCTAGCACCGGTACCACCAAACGGTACGCCGAACACGCCCGTCGTGATCGCAGCGGTGCTGAGTGGCGGGATATCACTGGCCACTAAAGTGCCACCGTTTAGGACGCGGCCTTTAGTATCGACTGTCACTTTTTGATAGGTTCCGGCAGCGACACCGGTGACGCGTAGACTTGGATTAGGATAGAGACCATCAAGATCGCCACCAGCAGCTCCGGTTGGCGAGGCACCAGCCACCCATGATAGGACGCCGCTGCCGTCGGTGCTCAGTAGCTCGCCGGCGTTGCCATCGGTCGTCGGTAGTACTAAATCTACCGCACCAACAACCGTATTAGGCGCCCGCAACGACACGTAGTTAGTCGTGCCCTTGTCGTTCAATATGATTTTGTTTCCTGCACTTCCCGTCCCTTGGACTGTAATCGTACCCGCTACGGTAGTGGCGCCTGAACTGATCGTGCCCGTTGTATTGATCACTGTGGATCCCACGATCAGCGATGCGCCATCAATCGTGGCGGCGCTGATGACAGGGCTAGTTAACGTCTTACCCGTCAGAGTTTCGACAGCCGCTCTGGTGACGATGACACCGTCACTCGGGAAGATCGCCGTGCTGGTAATACCGGTACCACCTTTGGTTTTCGGCAGAATATTCGTGACGGCAGCATCTTGCGCCAGGTCGACAGCGCCAAAGGCCGGTGCCCCGCCGTTACTCGGCACGACCAGAGTTTGGTAAGCTTGGCCAGGGGAGGTAGCCTGAAGACCACTTGCTGCGTTACCCAAGATGACGCCGTTGGTTGTAAAGGTTGATTGGCCCGTACCGCCGAATGGCACGCCGAAGACACCCGAAGTGATTTTGCTCGCTGTTAGATTAGGAATATCAGCCGCCACCAAAGTGGTCCCATCTGTGACGCGGCCCTTGGTATCGACCATAACTTTTTGATACGTACCAGCGGCAACACCCGTAGTCGTCAGTGTTGGGTTTGGATACGTGCCAGTCAAATCGCCGCTAGCAGTGCCCGTTGGCGCTGCTCCGCTGACCCAGGTGAGAACTCCCGAGCCCGTCGTTGACAGGAGCTGACCGGAACTACCCGCGACACCTGGCATTGTGATGGTTACCGGTGATGCGACGGAATCAGGAGCCTTAATGGCGACGTAGTTGGCAGATCCACCGTCTGTCAGTACTAAACGGCGCGCCGCTGATCCTGTGCCGACGATAGTAACATCGCCGGCGAGCGTTGCCGCGCCGGCGGTCATGTTGCCGGTCGTGTTGATCGTCGTCGCGCCAGCGATGAGTGAGTTGCCACTCATCGTGCCGGAGGTGATGGCAGGTCCTTGGAGCGTCTTATTGCTGAGCGTTTGCGTGCCGACGTCGGTGATCACCACACCGCTACTTGGGAACGTAGCGACCGACGAGATGCCGATACCACCGCGACTTGTAGGCAAGATGCCGGTCACAGCAGCGGTCTCACCGAGGTTTAGTGCTCCAAATGTCGGCGAGCCACCATCGGACGGCACCACCAGTGTTTGGTACGCCGTGCCGGCCGCAGTGGCGTAAAGGCTATCCGCATTGTTGCCCAAGATCACACCACGTGCCGTGAACGCCGTCGCCCCGGTACCACCGACACCGACGCCGACGGTACCGCTACCAATTTTGGATCCTGGTAACACGGGAATGTCGGCAACGAGCAGCGTGGTACCCACTGTGATACGGCCTTTGAGATCGACACCTACTTTAGCGTAGGTACCGGCCGCTACACCGGTAGCTGTCAGTTCTGGTTGTGGATAGGATCCCGTCAAATCACCGCCGGCGGCACCAGTTGGCTCTGCACCGGAGACCCAAACCAGATTGCCGCCGCCGGTCGTTGCGAGAAGCTGACCGCTACCGCCGGTGCTTCCTGGCAGCGTCAAGGTCAGCGATCCACTCAGGGTGTTTGGTGCTTTGATGGCAACACTATTGGCGTTGCCACTGTCGTTCAGGACTAAACTACGGGCCACGCTACTATTGCCACGAATGGTGACATCACCGCTGATGGCCGTGGCACCGGCATTGATCGTGCCCGTTGTGTCGATGACAGTTGCACCGCCAATCGTCGAGCTTCCGTTGATCAGTCCCGTCGTCAGCGTGGAGCCAGTCAGCGTTTTATTGGCAAGGGTTTCCGTAGCTTCACGAGTAGCCACTGTACCAGTGGCAGGATAAACCGCTGACGAAGCAACGCCAGTGCCACCAAGACCGACGGGCAAGACGCCGGTCACTGCTGCGCCTTGCGAAAGGTTGATCGCACCAAAAGTCGGCGTACCGCCGCCGGCTGGAACCACCAAGGTCTGATATTCCGATCCCGCAGCCGTCGAGAGGAGGTTGCCACCAGCGTTACCTATGATGACACCATTATTGGCAAAGCTCGTCGACCCCGTACCGCCGTAGCCCACGCCAAGTACGCCGCCGTTGATGATGTTGGCTGAGATGTTGGGGATATCAGACGAAGCAAGGGACGTTGCTGCCGTTACACGCCCTTTGGTATCGACGGTCACTTTAGTGTAAACACCGGCACCCACACCAGTGGTCGTCAGTACCGGATTTGGATAGGAACCGGTGAGGTCGCCACTGGCTTCTCCGATAGGCGCCACACCCGACACCCAACTCAGGACGCCGCCACCTGTGTTGCTGAGTACTTGTCCCGCGCCACCCACTGTGCCTGGCAAGGTTAGGGTCACAGTGCCAGTGACATCATCCGGCGCTTTAATCGCTACGTAGTTACTGGAACCGCGATCGTTAAGGACGAGTTTATTCGCGGCAGTCACACCGCCACGTACGGTGAGATCACCCGATATCGTGGTTGGGCCGCCGCTTATGGTACCCGTGGTGTCAATCACGGTGGCGCCACTTATCACGGAGTTCGCAGCGATGGTGCCGGAATTGATTACCGGAGCTGATAGCGTCTTATTGGAGAGAGTACCCGCACCAGCTTCCGTCACGACCACACCGGTTGCAGGGAATGTTGCCGTGGAATTCACGCCAGTACCACCGACTGTCGTCGGTAGCACTCCGGTCACCGCCGCACCAGCCGAGAGATTCAGGGGACCAAAGGTCGGTGCGCCACCGACGCTGGGCACAGTCAGCACTTGATTGGCGCTACCTGCACCTGTTGCAACTAAACTTCCGGTGTTGTTACCGAGGATAACACCGTTGGTCGTAAAGCTCGCAGCACCCGTACCACCGACCGTTACAGGAATCGTACCGCTGGCGATCGCTGTCGCTGGGAGTGGCGGGATGTCACTCATCGTGAGGGTGGTTCCCAGGTAAGCGCGACCCTTAGCGTCCACAGCTAGTTTAGCGTAAGTACCGGCCGCGACACCCGTCGTGGCTAGGGATGGGTTTGGATAGTTGCCACTGAGATCGCCGGTGGCAGGACCGCTTGGGGCTACGGACGATACCCAGTCAAGGACGCCGCCACCTGAGTTACTCAACACTTGGCCAGCGGCACCAGCCGTGCTTGGCAGTGTGAGCGTTCCTGTGGCGTTCATAGTGTCCGGTGCTTTGATAGCTAACCACCCACCGTTGCTTTTGTCTTTAAACACAACTTTGTTTGCATTGGTATCATCGCCTTGAATCGTGAGATCGCCGCGCACGGTGGTCGCGCCGCCAGAGATCGTGCCGTCAATGTCGATCACCGTCGCGCCACCGATGAGCGATGCCCCTGTGACTGTGCCACCTGTGAAGACTGAGCCCGCAATAGTTTTGGCACTCATGCTCTGCACACCAACGTCCGTAATCACCACACCGCTGGTCGGGAACGTTGCGGTCGAGTCAACCCCGGTACCACCGCGTCCAGTTGGTAAGACGCCAGTCACAGCAGCCGACTGCGACAGATCTAGTGCGCCAAACTGAGGCGCCGCACCGTTACCTGGCACTACCAGTGTTTGGTAGGCGCCGCCGGCAGCCGTCGAGTAAAGAGCACCACCGTCGTTGCCTAAGATGACGCCTTTAGCAGCAAAGCTGGTTGCACCGGTACCACCGACGCTCACTGCTACGGTCCCGCTGCCGATCGCACTGCCTGGAAGCGACGGGATGTCCGCAGCGCTTAGCGACATCCCAGCATAGGCGCGGCCTTTGGCATCAATGGCGACTCGCGCATAAGTACCAGCGGTAATACCGGTCTCCGTGAGAGTCGGAGCTGGATAGTTGCCACTCAAGTCTCCCGTTGCCGCACCGACGGGTGTCACGCCATTCACCCAACTCAGTATACCAGCACCGCTCGTGCTGAGCACAGCACCCGACGCACCGTCACCGTTCGGTAGCGTAAATGTCACCGACGTACCTATGGCGTTCGGTGCTTTAAAGGCGATGTATTTACTCGACCCGCTATCGTTGAAGACCAACTGGTTGGCCGCAACGCCATCACCGCGAACGGTCAGCGGACCGGCAAAGGTACCGGCACCGGCAGACACACTACCAGTCGTATCAATGACGGTTGCATCCGTGATTCGCGATGCGCCCGTGATGGTACTTGCAGTCACGACCGATGCACTCAGCGTTTTACGCGTCAGCGTAGCGACACCGTCTTCAGTCACGACGACGCCACTCGTCGGGAACTGTGCCGTTGAGACCACACCGGTACCACCGACACCTGTCCCGAGGACACCTGTAACAGCCGACGACTGCGAGAGATTGAGAGCACCAAAACGTGGCGCGCCACCACCACTCGGCACCGTCAGCACTTGGTAATCGCCACCAGCCGCCGTCGACAGTAAATTGCCGCCACTATTACCGATAATGACACCATTGTTAGTAAAGCTGGTAGCACCAGTACCACCTACCGTTACCGGTAGTGTTCCGTTACCAATGACCGAGGCTGGTAGTGTCGGAATATCGCTAGCAGTGAGGCTCATACCTGCGTAGACACGACCGCGGTCATCGACCGCCAGCTTGCCGTAGGTGCCAGCCGTTACGCCCGTCAGAGAGAGTATGGGATTGGGATAGCTACCAGCTAAATCACCACCGGCGAGTCCAGAAGGCCGCGCACTCGACACCCACGACAAGATCCCGGTGCCGTTAGTGGCAAGCACTTGACCGTTACTACCGTCGGTACCAGGGAGCACATAAGAGTAGGAATTAGCTAGTGTGTCTGGCGCTCTAAACGAAAGACCTTTAGTCGAATCACGATCAGTCAACGTTAGATTATTGCCGGTGGCACCGTTACCGCGAACGGTTAAGTCGCCACTGACGGTGGTGGCACCACCGCTGATCGAACCGGTGATGTTGATGGGACTACCGCCCGTGATCACGGCATTGGTGATCGTGCCACCGGTGACTACAGGGCTCGTGATAGTTTTATTAGCTAATGTTGCGGCACCCTCGGCCGTGACCACTGTGCCACTCGCCGGGAACACTGCTGTCGAGTCGCGTCCGGTACCACCACGCGAGGTTGGTAGCACACCGGTGACAGCATTGTTTTGGCTGAGATTGATGGCGCCAAATACTGGCGTACCACCGCCAGTGGGCACTGTCAGGCTTTGATATTCAAGACCTGCAGCAGTCGTGCCCAAGTTACCAGACACATTACCAACGACGACGCCGTTAGTGGTAAAGCTGGTGGCTCCGGTACCACCGACACCGACAGGTAGCACACCGCTGGTGATTTTAGTGGCCGAGATACTCGGGATATCGCCTGCAACCAGAGAGGCGCCAGTTGTGATCCGGCCTTTAGCATCGACCACAACTTTAGCGTAAGATCCTGGCACCACGCCGGTTGCACTGAGAGTTGGGGCTGGATAGAATCCCGTCAGGTCACCACTCGCTGCTCCACTAGGCCTGACGCCGGTAACCCAGCTCAGTGCACCGAAGCCGTTGGTCTGCAATACCTGGCCAGTCGATCCGTCGTTGCCTGGCAGGGTCCAAGTGACCGAGCCAGTCAAAGTGTCGGGAGCTTTCAGCGCCAAGGCATTGATAGAGCCAGCATCGTAAAGCACTAATCGTTTAGAATTGGTACCGTCTCCGACGACAGAAAGATCACCGTTGAACGATCCTGCGCCAGCAGTTACCGACCCCGTAGTGGCAATCACCGTGTCTCCGCCAATCAGGGATGCGTCGGTAATAGTAGACGCAGAGATAGTCGATGCGGCCAGCGTTTTACTACTGAGGGTCTGTTCCGCATCTTCCGTGACGACCACGCCTGACGCGGGAAACGTCGCCGTCGATGTCACGCCAATACCACCGCGACTGGTCGGTAGGATTCCGGTGACAGCGGAAGATCGGCCGAGGTTGAGAGCACCAAAATAAGGTGAACCACCGTTGCTTGGCACGACCAGAGTCTGGTAGGCAGTGCCCGCAGCTGTGGATAGGAGATTGCCGTCATTGTTACCTAGGATGACTCCGTTCGCGGCGAAGTTGGCTGCACCGGTACCACCATTAGTCACACCGAGGATACCTGATTTGATCATCGTCGTGGCCAGTGGCGGCATATCACTCGGTAGCAGCGTGGTACCTGCAATCACACGTCCCTTAGTATCGACGCGTACTTTTGCATAACTACCGGCTGCGACACCAGTAAGGGTGAGAGTGGGGTTTGGATAGGTGCCGGCAAGATCACCACCCGCATTACCTAGTGGGCGCACGCCGCTTACCCAACTCAGTATGGAACCACCGTTAGTCTGCAGCACTTGGCCTGGTGTACCGTCGCCACTGGGCAGCGTGAAGGTTGTGGATGACGCCAATAGGTCCGGCGATTTAAACGATATCGAGTTTACTGTTCCCCTATCGTTAAGAATCAGCCGATTAGCCGTTGCGGTGTTGCCCTGGATGGTGACGTTGCCGGCAAGTGTTGCAGAAGCCGCCGCGATGTTCGCAGTTGTGTTGATTTGCGCTGCCCCAGTGATGAGCGTGGAACCGCTCAGTGTGCCTGAGGTAATCACTGGCGCACTCAGAGTCTTACCGGTAAGCGTTTCGACCGCCGTGCGCGTCACAATCACGCCGCTTGTCGGGAAGGTCGCCGCAGAACTAATACCCGTACCACCACTTGCACGCGGCAAGATGCCTGTTACCGCTGCACTTTGGCTCAAGTCGACAGCCGCGAACCCAGGAGCACCGCCGCCCGCAGGTACAATCAGGCTTTGATAGGCCGTTCCTGCCCCGGTCGACAGCAAGTTACCCGTGGCGTTACCTAAAATAACGCCGTTAGTGGTGAAGCTTCCAGCACCGGTACCGCCTCGCTCGACTCCGAGTTGGCCCGCGTTGAGAATGCTGGTCGGCAAGCTTGGGATGTCAGCCACGGCTAATGTGGTGCCGTAGTAGACGCGGCCTTTGTCATCAACTGCAAGTTTCTGATAGGTACCAGCAGTGACGCCCGTGGTGGTGAGGACAGGGTTCGGGAATTCACCGACGAGGTCACCACCTGCTGGTCCTTTAGGCACAGCCCCCGACACCCAGCTCAGGGTTCCAGTGCCATTTGTTTGCAGTAGCTGACCACCGACACCGTCAGCGCCCGGAAGTGTAAACACAACATTGTTTGCAAGAACATCAGGTGCCTTCAGCGAGACAGACTTCGCTGCACCTTTGTCGTTGAGTACGAGTTTATTGGCGGTGGTGTTGTTGCCGCGGATTATGACGTTGCCTGCGACCGTCGTTGTCGCCATCGAGGCGGTACCGCTGATGTCGATATAGGTCGAGCCAGTGATCATGGCGCCGTCCAGCGTGCCCATGAGGATCGTAGGATTATCAAGCGTTTTGCTGGTCAGTGTCTGTGTTCCGGCCTCAGTGACGATCACGCCAGAGCTCGGGAACTGCGCTGTCGAAGCCACACCGGTACCACCAGCCGCAGTGGGGAGTACGCCTGTAACCGCAGCCGCCTGCCCGAGATTGAGTGGCCCAAAGGTCGGCGCACTACCGTCACTAGGCACAATCAGGGTCTGGAAGGGTGCGCCCACACCGGTCGACTGTAAGCCGCCAGCATCGTTGCCGATGACGACGCCTTTACCGGTGAAGGTCGTAGCTCCAGTACCGCCGCGACCTACTGGCAACACACCGGAGCCAATGATGGAGGCCGGCAGACTCGGTAAATCCGCAACGCTGATACTGCCACCACTTGTGACGCGGCCTTTGGCATCGACGGTAACGCGGAAGTAGCTACCCGCAGCTACACCCGTAGGTGCGAGCACTGGGTTTGGATACTCTCCTACAAGGTCACCACCAGCGGCACCGGTTGGAGCCGCACCCGATACCCAGCTAAGCACACCTGCGGCGTCGGTTGTCAGCAACTGACCAGCACCGCCGCGCGCCGCTGGCAATGTGAGATCGTAGGAATTTGCGAGGCTATCAGGCGCCTTAAGGCCGATACCTTTGCTAGTGCCCTTGTCGTTTAGGACTAAACGGTTGGACAAGGTCCCGTTACCCTCGACACTGATATCTCCCGCGATGTCTATAGCCGATGCCCTGACCCGACCGGTCGTATCAATGTTGGTTGCACCGGTAATCAGCGAGCCACCGGTGATCGTGCCGCCGGCAATGGTCGGCGCAGTGAGCGTTTTATTCGTGAAGGTTTCAAAACCCTCGAGAGTTGCCACTGTTCCCAACTGCGGGAACACAGCCGTTGATGCGACGCCAGTACCGCCGGCAGATGTCGGGAGAAGTCCACTGACGGCGCCAGACTGAGCGAGGTTAAGCGGACCAAAGCGAGGCGTGCCGCCGTCGCTGGGCACCGTCAAAACCTGATACGCCGATCCCGCACCAGTCGACAAGAGGTTAGCACCGCCGTTACCAATGATGACACCGTTGTTGGTAAAGCTGCTTGCCCCGGTACCACCATTGCTCACGTCAAAGACGCCGCTTGCGATAATCGAACTTGGTAGACGCGGAATATCAGCGGGCACCAAGCTAGTCGCCGTCGTCACTCGACCTTTGGCATCGACGGTGACTTTTGTATATTCACCCGCGGTCACGCCGGTGTTGACCAGAACAGGACTTGGATACTGACCAGACAAGTCACCACTGGCTACACCAGTCGGCGTGACGCCACTCACCCACTGAAGGATGCCCGTCCCGTCGCTGGTGAGAATTTGGCCCGGCGTGCCGGATGAATTTGGCAGCGTCAAAGTCAACGAAGTAGCAAGGTCGTCGGGTGCTTTGATAGAGACGGCGTTGGTGTTGAGGCGGTTGTTAAATACCACGCTGTTCGATGTTACGGCGTTACCTTTAACGGTCACGTTACCGTCAATCGTCGCACTTCCCGACGCAAGCGTCCCCGTCGTGTTGATAACCGTCGCACCGCCAATGACGGAGTTGCCGGCGATGGTGCTGGTGCTGACCAAAGCTCCAGCCAGCGTTTTATTGGACAAGGTTTCGCGGGCATCACGCGTTACAATCGTGCCGGTGGTTGGGAATACGGCTTGCGATGCTGTGCCCGTACCACCAAGAGTGGTAGGGAGAATGCCAGTGACGGCCGCAGGCTGACTCAAATTGAGTGCACCAAAAGTTGGTGCGCCACCACCAGCTGGAACCACGACAGTTTGATAATCACTACCAGGGGCAGTCGAGAACAAATTGCCACTTTCGTTACCAAGAATGATACCGTTGCTCGTAAACCTTGTGGCGCCGGTACCGCCTTGAGATACATCGAGCGTGCCGCTACCGATGATGGATGCCGGCAGACTCGGGATGTCGGCTACAGTGAGGGCTGCACCGGCAGTGACACGACCTTTAGCGTCAACGGTTACAGTCTGATAATTGCCTGGTGCTACACCAGTGGTTGTGAGTTGGGGCGCAGGATAATTACCCGTTAAGTCGCCACTCGCACCACCGGTCGGTGTCGCACCCGATACCCAACCAAGGCGCCCTTGACCATCGCTCTTCAGGAGCTGATCCGAGCCGCCGACCGTCGCCGGTAGCGTGAACGTCACGGTGCCGCTTAAGGTATCGGGGGCTTTGAGTTCTACGGCATTGATGCTGTCTTTGTCTTGCAAAACAAGTTTATTCGCATCAGCGCCATTACCAACAATCGTTACGTTGCCTGCAGCTCTGATCGCACCGCCACTGATAGGACCACTTGTGTCGATGACGGTGGCACCGGTCACGAGCGATGCGCCACTGATCGTACCGGCGCTAACCATGGGACCAATAAGCGTCTTATCGGTCAGAGTGGCACGTCCGGCCTCAGTGACAACCACACCTGATGACGGGAATACCGCCGTCGACTCGATACCCGTACCGCCAAGTCCACGCGGCAATATGCCCGTCACTGCGGCCATTTGCGCTAGGTTGATGGCGCCAAAAGTAGGTGCCCCGCCACCACTCGGCACCACTAAACTTTGGAACGGACTGCCCGCTCCGGTTGACAGGAGATTGCCACTGTTGTTGCCAAGAATTACCCCGTTGTTGGTAAAGCTCGTAGCACCGGTACCACCGCGGCCCACACCGATCACACCCGATGTAATCACCGATGCAGGGAGCTCCGGAATATCGGCAACCTCGAGACTGCCGCCTGCAAGGACGCGCCCCTTGGTGTCGACATACATCTTCGTGTAGCTACCAGCACTTACACCAGTGGCGGTCAGCACTGGGTTGGGATACTGCCCGCCGAGATCACCGCCTGCCGTTCCCTTGGGAGTCGCACCGCTCACCCAGTTGAGCTGGCCCTGACCATTCGTCGTCAGCAGCTGACCGTTATCACCGTCCGTTGCAGGCAGCGTCCAGGTGACACTCCCACTTAAGGTGTCGGGTGCTTTGAAGGCGACATAGTTTTCCGTACCTTTATCGGTCAACACCAGACGCTTAGCATTGGTCAAATCACCACGGATCGTGACATCACCGTCAATCGTTGCCGCTGCGGATTTAATCGTACCGGTTGTGTCGATAACGGTGGCACCACCAATAAGGCCAGCGCCTGTCAGCGTGCCGGCACTAATCACTGGACTCGTCAAATTCTTGTTACTTAGGGTAGCGACGTTGCTATCCGTAATCACCAGACCGGACTGCGGATAAGTTGCCGTCGAAGTGATACCGGTACCACCGAGGCTAGTTGGCAAGAGACCCGTCACGGCAGCTGGCTGCGCCAGATTGATGGCCCCAAATGTAGGCGTCGTGCCATCGTGTGGGACGATGAGACTTTGGTACGGTCTACCTGCAGCGGTCGATAGGAGATTGCCGTCACCGTTGCCGATCATCACACCACCAGGTGCGAAACTTGTAGCTCCCGTACCGCCCTTACCTACATCGAGTATGCCCGAGGTGATCTTGGACATGGATAGGTTCGGGATGTCGTTCACCGCGATCGTGTCACCAGAGGTGACGCGGCCTTTGGCATCGACACCCACTTTAAAGTAAGTGCCCGGAGTGACACCGGTCGCTATCAGGGTCGGGTTCGGATAATTCCCCGTCAAATCTCCACCGGCACTGCCAATAGGCGCAGCACCACTTACCCAAGTTAGCGCGCCGTTTCCGCTCGTGCTAAGTAGTTGACCGGTCGTGCCGGCGGCATTTGGTAAGGTCAAAGTCAACGTGCTCGTCATTTCGTCGGGCGCTTTGATCTCGTAGCCAAAAGTCGTCCCACGATCGTTGAGGACTAAACGATTAGCAGTTGCGCCGGCACCTTCGATCACGATGTTGCCGCGTGACGTGATGCGACTTCCAGCAATAGATTGCGCGGTGTCAATGACCGTGTTGCCCGAGATGGTCGTACTACCGGCGATCGTCGCGTCGTTGATTGCGGGACTTTCCAGTGTCTTATTGCGAAGAGTCTCCGTGCCATCTGCCGTGACGATCACGCCAGATCCTGGGAACACTGCCGTCGACTCGATACCCGTACCACCGAGACGTTTAGGTAAGATCCCGGTGACAGCCTCGGGTTGCGCCAGATCGACTGCACTGAAGACTGGTGCGCTGCCGTCTGCTGGGACCGTGAGGCTCTGGTAGCGCGAGCCTGCAGCGGTCACTTGCAGCGCACCGTTAGCATTACCGAGCATGACACCGTTGCTAGTAAATGTAGAAGCTCCAGTACCACCATTGGTCACACTCAACGTGCCGTCGCTGATAATCGACGCCGGCAAGCTCGGGATATCGGCAACGACTAAGGACGTGCCGCTGACCACCCGACCTTTGGCATCAACGGTCACCTTGCTATATTGACCAGCAGTGACTCCCGTCGATGCAAGCGTTGGGTTCGGGTAATTGCCGACGAGATCACCACCGGCCGTGCCCGACGGCGGTGCTGACGACATCCAGGTTAGCTGGCCGCTGCCGTTGGTACCCAGGAATTGACCGAGCGACCCATCACCGGCAGGTAAGGTGAAGGTCGTCGAACCTGCAAGGACGTCTGGTGCTTTGAGCGAGACCGCATTGACCGAGTCTCTGTCTGTAAACACCATTTTATTTGATGTTGCGGCGTTACCTTTAACCGTGATGTTGCCATTGGCGTTGATCGTAGTTGCCGAGACGCTGCCAGTAGTGCTGATGACGGTAGCTCCCGTGATCACCGAATTACCGGCCAAGGTACCAGTCGTAATCAGCGGGCTTGCCAGCGTTTTATTGGTCAATGTTTCCGATGCGTCTTGCGTGACGACGACACCAGCACTAGGGAAGGTCGCTACCGAACTGATCCCGATACCACCACGACTGGTCGGCAAGACTCCCGTCGTGGCAGCCGTTTGGCTAAGGTTAATTGCACCAAAAGTCGGAGCGCCACCGGTGCTTGGCACTACTAAACTCTGGAACGCGACTCCCGGTGCCGTCGAGAACAGGTTGCCGCCATCGTTACCGAGGACGACACCATTGTTGGCAAAGCTTGTGGCACCCGTACCACCGACGCCTACGCCGAGGACGCCGCTACTGATTTGTGATGCAGGCAGTTGCGGTATGTCGCTGACCACGAGAGTGCTGCCCGCCAACACGCGGCCTTTAGCATCGACGGCAACTTTTTGATAGGTGCCCGCAGCAACACCAGTAAACGTTAGCTCAGGACGTGGATAAGAGCCTTGCAAATCGCCAGTTGCTGCACCTGCTGGAGCTGAGCCAGAAACCCAAGTTAAATTTCCGGCACCGTCTGTTGTGAGCAGCTGACCAATAGCTCCATCGGTGCGCGGCAGGGTGAAGGTGGTCGACCGCGTGAGGTCGTCCGGAGCTTTGATGGAGACGGCATAAGACGTACCGCGGTCATTAAGGACTAAACGATTCGCATAGGTCCCGTCACCCTGCACCGTGACGTTACCACTTAAGGTGGCTGACTGAGCCTTGATCCGACCCGCCGTATCAATCTCGGTCGCGCCGGTGATCAGTGACGCACCAGCGATCGTTGCGGTGTTAATCAGTGGTGCCGACAGAGTTTTGTTGCTTAGATTTGCGAGGCCTGCCTCGGTCACGACAACGCCACTTTGGGGGAACGTTGCCGTCGAGCTTACGCCCGTACCACCGGAGGTGGTCGGTAAAATCCCCGTGGTTGCGGCAGGCTGCGCTAAGTTCACGGCGCCAAACACCGGTGCTCCACCGCCCGCTGGCACGGTAAGGCTTTGGTACGCACCTCCTGCGGCAGTCGAGAAGAGGTTACCATCCTGGTTACCTACGATGACGCCGTTACTGCTGAAGCTCGAGGCACCCGTACCACCGAAACTCACAGGGAGACGTCCAGAACCAATGGCACTCGCTGGCAGGAGTGGAATGTCGCCGGCAGCAAGCTGCCCACCAGTAAACACCCGACCTTTAGCGTCAACGGTTACCTTGGTGTAAACACCGGGTGTTACACCTGTCGCGGAAAGTGTTGGGCTAGGGTAGGAACCGACGAGATCTCCGCCTGCTGCACCTAGAACTTCGGCGCCACTCGTCCAGTTCAGAGCACCGTTGCCATCCGCAGTCAGCATCTGTCCGGCGCCACCGGCACTGGCAGGCAAGGTCAGAACGAAAGATCCGCTGAGGCTATCGGGAGCTTTCAGTGCAATGGCATTGATCGAGCCTTTGTCATTTAAAACCAATTTGTTGGCAGAAGTCGTATTGCCGCGGATCGTGATGTTCCCGTCAATGGTGGTGGCCCCGGCTGTGATCGTGCCTAGAGTGTCGATCACAGTGCTGCCGCCGATGACCGCTGATCCAATGATCGAACCGCCGGCGATCACTGCGTTACTAAGCGTTTTGTTGGTTAATGTATCGCTCGTGCCACGGCCGACCAGCGTGTCGGTCGCAGTGGGAAGGAACAGCAGCCCACCACCGTTGGCAATACTGCTAATCGACGGGGCAATTAAGGTTTTGTTGCTGAGAGTCGTAACTCCGTCCTCAGTGACCACCACGCCCGAGGTTGGGAATGTTGCCACCGAATTGACACCAGTACCGCCCGCCGTCGTCGGTAATATCCCCGTCGTAGCTGCTCCTTGACTGAGATCGACGGCACCAAAGCGAGGTGCGCTTCCGTCACTTGGCATCACTAAGGTCTGGTAGGAGGAACCAGGTGCCACCGTCGCCAAACCACCACCGGTCGTACCAACCACAAGTCCACGGGCGGCGAACCCGGTGGTACCGGTACCACCGCGGGTGACGTCTATCACACCGGAGCCTATGGCCGATGCGGGTAGGCTTGGTATGTCGCTAGCCACCAGCTGTGATTTACCGACGACACGACCCTTAGTGTCGACTATGACTTTGGCATAAGTGCCCGCGGCCACTCCGGTAGGTGCCAGCTGAGCGTTAGGATAAGCACCCGTCAAGTCGCCACCGGCCGCACCGTACATGTTCTGGCCGGATACCCAGCTCAAGTTACCTAAGCCGTCGGTCTGCAGTAGTTCGCCTGGGCTGCCGTCCTGTGCTGGCAGCGTCCACACATAAGTTCCCGACAGGGTATCGGGGGCTTTGAGGGCGATGTAGTTACTCGTGCCTTTATCAGTCAAAACCAGTTTACTGGCCAAGTTGTTATTACCGAGAATTTTCACATCGCCAGACACTGTAGCCGCACCAGTTCTGAGGGTACCAGTCGTATCGATGGAGGTACTACCGGCAATCACTGAACTCCCCGTGATCGTACCAGTGGTAATCACCGGACTAGAAAGCGTTTTGTTTAGTAACGTATCAACAGTCTCACGACCGACGAGCGTGTCGTTTGTGGTCGGTAAAATCACCAAACCACCGTTATTGATGGCACTAATCGTCGGCATGGACAGCGTTTTATTAGTCAGTGTTTCTGCGGCGGTCCGCGTCACGACCGTGCCGCTGGTTGGGAATATGGCCGTCGAATTGACGCCGGTACCACCGAGAGCTGTGGGGAGTTGGCCTGTGAGTGCACCGTCGCTGGCGAGGTCCAAAGCCCCGAACGATGGCGCTCCACCACCACTCGGCACGCGCAGAATTTGATTAGAAGTTCCCGCAGCAGTTGAGAATAAATTACCGCCGCCGTTGCCAAGCATGACGCCGTTAGTCGCAAAGCTCGACGCTCCCGTACCGCCGTTGAACACCGGTAATGTCCCGCTACCGATTTGGGAGGCCGGTAGCTTAGGAATGTCAGCAACTGTTAACGTGGTCCCTGCAGTCACACGCCCCTTAGTGTCCACGGTGACTTTGGCGTAACTACCAGCGCTAACACCCGTAGATTTCAGAACGGGATTTGGGAAAACGCCCGTTAGATCGCCACCAACATTGCCACGTGGGATGGCGCCGCTCACCCAACTCAGGTTGCCGCTGGCATCAGTCTGCAGCAGCTGACCATCGGTGCCAAGTGTCCCAGGCATGGTGTAGGTGATCGATTCAAACATGGCATCGGGTGCTTTGATTGACACCGAGTAGGTTTGACCGCGATCGTTCAACATCAACTTATTGGCAGTCGTATTGTTACCTTGAACCGCAATGTTTCCGTTAATGAAGGTCGGGCCCGCCGTGATCGTACCGACAGTGTTGATACTCGAGGCTCCGACGATCACGCTGGACCCAGTAATGGTGCCATTAATCATAATCGGTGCACTCAGAGTTTTATTGCTGAGAGTCTCAACAGTTTCGCGACCAACTAGGGTGTCAGAGGTGGTGGGGAGCGTTAGTGTGCCACCGTTGACGAGCGTGCTAACCACCGGCTCGATCAGTGTTTTGTTTGTCAACGTATCAGCCGTGGCGCGTCCCACTAACTGATCGTTACCCTGAGGTAGGACGATCGTACCGTTATTAGAGATTGTACTGATCACAGGCTCTTGCAGCGTCTTATTGGTGAGCGTCTGATTTGCAGCCTCGGTAACGATCACACCGTCGGTCGGGAATATGGCGGTTGTGTTGATGCCTGTACCACCGAGGGCACGCGGCAAGATGCCAGTAACTGCTGCCGTTTCACCGAGATCAATCGCGCCGAACGAGGGCACACCCCCGTCGGCAGGAATTCGCAAAATTTGATTAGCGGCACCTGCTCCCGTTGAGAACAAGTTACCCGTGTCGTTACCGAGCACGACACCGTTGTTGGCGAAAGATGTGGTCCCCGTACCACCGCGTCCGACACCGATAACACCGCTTGTGATAGCCGACGCTGGAATGGGAGGTAAGTCACCGAGCCCTATAGTGCCACCGCTTAAAACCCGCCCTTTGGCGTCGACTGCAACTTTGAAGTAAGTGCCAGGATCGACCCCGGTTGCTGCTAAAGATGGATTTGGATACACACCAGCCAAGTCGCCACCTGCGTCACCCGTGGGTGCAGCGCCAGATATCCAGGATAAGTTCCCTGCCCCATCGGTGCGCAGCAGTTGACCCGCAGTCCCCGCACCACCCGGCAATGTCAACACAGTCGTTCCACTGAGGTTGTCAGGAGCTTTAAGCACGACAGCATTCTCGGTGCCGCGATCGTTCATGACCAAAGAATTGGCCGATGTACCGTTACCACGGATCGTGACGTTACCAGTGACTGTGGTCGCACCTGCGTTAACGTTGCCAGCCGTATTGATCGTTGTGGTGCCATTAATGATGGAGCCGCCACTGACGATGGCACCGTTGATAATCGGATTTATCAGGGTTTTGTTTGTGAGCGTATCTGTGGTGCTACGGCCGACCAAGGTGTCCGTTGTGGTCGGTAACGTCAACGTTCCCGTGTTGTTGATCGTGCTGATGACCGGTTTCATCAGAGTTTTGTTGGTCAGAGTGTCCACGGTATCGCGACCAACCAAGGTATCTGTCGTGGTCGGCAGCGTTAAGGTGCCGGTGTTGGCGATCGTGCTAATCGTTGGCTCGACTAGGGTCTTATTGCTCAGTACAGCCGTGGCAGCCTCGGTGACGACCACGCCACTAGTTGGGAACTGAGCTGTAGAACTGACGCCGATACCACCGCGACTCGTTGAGAGCACGCCCGTCACTGCAGCACCTTGGCTTAAATCAATGGCACCAAACGTCGGCGCACCACCACCAGCGGGAACGCTCAATGTTTGGTAAGGCGCTCCAGCGTTCGTTGACACCAAGCCACCCGCGACACGCCCCAAAACGACACCGTTGTCGTTGAAGCTCGAGGCACCGGTACCACCGTTGACCACACCGAGCACACCACTTGATATGACGGAGGCTGGAAGTGGCGGAATATCACCAACCACCAAAGTCGATCCGTTCGCGACACGCCCTTTGGCATCAACGGTTACTTTTTGGTACACACCGGGCGCGACGCCCGTGTTAGTCAGCTGCGGACTAGGATAGTTGCCGACGAGATCGCCACCTGCGGTGCCTGTAGGTGATGCACCGCTGACCCAGCGCCACGCTCCAGCGCCATCGGTAGTCAGCAGTTGTCCATCAGTCCCGTCACTTGCAGGGAGTGTGAAGGTCACGGAACCAGCAAGTGTGTCGGGAGCTTTCAGCGAGACGGCGTTAGTCCCAACCTTGTCGGTAAAGGTCAGGCGGCTCGCCGTATGGGTATCACCTTTCACCGTCAATTCGTTCGCTACAGTGATGCGACCCGTCGTATCAATCACGGTGGACCCAGTGATCAAACCAGAGCCGGTCATCGTGCCGCCTTGAATCATTGGCTGCGCGAGCGTCTTATTCGTTAATGTGTCGACGGTCTTTAGACCAACCAGCGTGTCGGTCGTCGTTGGCAGGGCCAAAGTGCCCACGTTGGTGATGGTGCTGATCGTCGGATTGATGATGGTTTTGTTGGTCAACGTTTCCGATGCCGCGCGTGTGACGACCACACCATCAGTAGGGAATGTTGCTGTAGAAACTACACCCGTACCACCAAGTCTAGTTGGCAGCAGTCCTGTGACCGCGTCAGACTGGGACAGGTCTAAAGCTCCAAATTCTGGCGATCCCCCAGCTGCTGGAATGCGCAAGGTTTGGTAAGCAGTGCCAGGGGCTGTCGCATTGATACCACTCGTGCCATTACCGATCAGGACGCCGCCGGCCGTCAAACTTGCAACGCCGGTACCACCGCGTTCGACGCCAAGCGTCCCCTGGCCTAAAATCGACGTCGGTAGGCTGGGGATATCCGATACGCTCAGAGTCGTACCGTAGCTGACGCGCCCTTTGGCATCGACAGTCATTTTCTGATAAGTGCCAGGTGTGACGCCGGTCATGGTCAATTCGGGGTTCGGGTACATAGCCGTCAAATCACCCGACGCTGGTCCCGTCGGCGATGCACCAGAGCGCCAGCTCAAATTTCCAGCTCCATCGGTAAAGAGAAGCTGCCCGCTTGTGCCCACGCTATTGGGCAGCGTCAGGTTGACAGGCGACGCCAAATTATTTGGTGCTTTGAGCGATACGTAGTTCGATGTGCCTTTGTCATTGAGGAAGATGCGATTAGCGCTAGTGCCATCTCCCTGCACTGTGATGCCGCCAGCGACCGTGGTCGCACCGCTACGAATCGTTCCCGTGATATCAATCACCGAGCTGCCAGTGATCAGGGAAGCGCCTGTGACTGTGCCTGATGTCATAGTCGTAGCGGTAAGATTTTTGTTAGCCAGTGTCTCGACAGCATCACGCGTTACCACCACACCTGCAGCAGGGAACACCGCTGTCGAGTTGACACCCGTACCACCGACACTCGTTGGCAATACGCCACTGGTAATCTTGCTAGCTGAGAGCTCGGGGATATCCGCAGGTACCAATGTCGTACCGTAGATCACGCGCCCTTGCTGATCTGTCGTCATTTTCGTGTATTCACCAGGCATACCGAGATTGGGGAGACTCACCATCGCGTTACCACCGATGGTGCTCACGACGACGCCGTTGCCGGCGGTGACGCTAGAGATCTTGTTGTTGAACGTGATCCAGTCGAGCACCGACAGATAACCAGACGAGACGGACGATGCCTGGCCCATCGAAATGTTGCCGGTCGTGTTGTTGTAGGTCACTGGAGCTGTCGCGGAGATCATTTTGCGCGCTGCTTGCTGCGCGCGGGCTTCGGTGAAGTAGAGGTTGGTAGTCTCAGTGACATCTGCCGTCGTCAAGGCGACGTCGCCAGTCTTACCAGCAACAGACGACACTGGCACCGTCGGGAAGTTGACCCAACCAAGCTTGCCCGAACCGTCGGTCTGCAGCACTTGACCGGTAAGTCCATCACCAGATGGCAGCGTCCAAATTTTATTCGCCGCGATTTCATCTGGGGCTTTGAAGCCAACGTAGTTACTGCCCGTCAAGTTACCGAATCTGAGTTCACCAGTGGCACCAGCACCGGTGTCATACGGTTTCAAGAACACACCAGCCTGTTTCGATGTTTCCAGACTGCCGGGAGTAATGACTGAGTCTGCCGTGATGGCATCTTGTTTCGCGTTAAATTTGAGCCAATCTGAGGTCGTCAGGTAACCGTTACTGACACTGCTCGCCTGCGTCATGCTGAGCACTGGCGTCGTTCCCGCCATCGTCACTGCCAACGGTGCTTGCGCTGTCACGGTGGTGCTCGCTGGTATCCACTGGCTACCGTCGTAGCTGAGTACTTGTCCCACTTCAGGAGCGGTGGCACTAACGTTGGTTCCCTGGAGGGCTCCCGCGCTTGCTGAAGGTGTTTTCCAAACAATTTTTCCCGAGCTGTCCTTCGTCATAAACTGGTTCGGTCCTGGCGCAGCATCGGGACCCACCGTTAGTTCCCCGTCAGAGCTAAACTTAATTGTTTTATCATCAACGGGGACGCGTGCAGCGTAAGGAACAGTGACAACTTGTTGCAGTGGATACGGTGACCCACCGTGCGTGAGATCTGTCACTTGGAACCACACGCGCTGCCCGACATCTGGAAACACGCGATGATAATCTTCTGGGCTGAGCGTCACGCGTACTTGAAAGATGCCGTCTTGTAGGACGATTTTTTCAAAGCCATCGCGCACCGTAATAATTGGTGCACTCGCGTCGCCATCATGGAAGAACGAGATATCAAGTGCAACTGGTCCTTCGACAGGACGTCCACTCGGATCAGTTAACCGACCACTGACGACGAAATCGTAACTCGTATCGGCGGACGCGATACTCACGTGAAACGACGCAGCAAGTGCCACCATCGCAGATAAACTATTTTTACTCAATTGAGGCGACGACAGAATAAGTGCACGCAAAATTTGCGCAAAGCGATACCGGTGCGCTGCTGCGCGCACTGACTTGGTCGCTTTGTTCAATTCTCGCATCATCTGCCGTCGCCCTCGTTGGCCGCACTGGTAGAGCGAACTCGCACCTGTGGTATCAGGGGCTTCGGCATTTCGGGGGCTAACCTTAAGCGAATACTTGGGTAGGCAAATTTTTCCTATAAATGTCCCAAAAATTTGGACTTATTTAGGCCGGTGGTTGGTTCTCGGTGACTGCAGGTGCTATAATATTGATTAATCCCAACAATTCCCGATCACAGACGAGCGGCCCTTGAGGCGAACACCGCCAGGCGTATCCCACTACCCACGGACCGGGCTCCTGCCCTTGGTTCTCGGTGCCGCTTTTTCTCTTCCGGGCACGGTCCTTGCACAAGGGCGTAAACCGACGTCTTCACTAGGTACTTCGGGGTCCAGCCCAACCGCCTCTGACGTCCTAACCACGCCTGTGCAAACCGGGTACCTAAAGGTACTGTGGCCAATGCCCCCCTCACGGGATCCCGACACCGATCGGACCAACGCCACCATCGCCGCTGAGGCCTGTAAACAATTTGGACACTCATTTTTGCTTGGTTACGGGCTTTGGGGCACCGGACTTTTTGACGAATTTGGCTGCTTCACATCGATCGGTCAAAAGTTCTTTGGGGGCCGCGAGCCTAAATCGGATCCAGCGTGGACAGTTGAATTCACGCAAACACAAGATCGTTTAGTTGTGCGCTTGATGCTCGCCACCGATAAGCTCACCAATTCAGCAGCCGCTGCCTTGGTCGCTCCAGCGATCGAAGCTGGCTCCGTTGCCTTTCCCGCTCCCCCGAACTGGCAGTATCTGATGCGCGATGAGTTTTACTCTAAACTCGTCGCCGCCGCTGTTCTCGATACCGCTCCGGCCGCTACGCGCCTACCGTTGCCAGCCACTGCGCTCAGACCTGAAGATGCCAACCAACTTGGCAAGACCGCAGCACCAACGTCGCTCCAGCTCTTTACTTGGGGCGTTCAACCCGAAACGGGCCTGTGGACCGCGCATGTGGTCGGGGCGGCGCGTATCGAAGGCAGTGACCGCGTGTTTGATTGGGTCGACCGCGGCGGTGTGACGCGTGAGTCCATCGTTTATGCGCAGCGCCGCCCTGGTCCCGAATACGGAGCTCAAGCACTCCTGATTTCGATACGCCACCGCGGGCAAACGATCATCGACGGCTCCGACGAACCGCGGCCAGGTCGCTTACCCGGACTGACGCAGACTGCCCCCATGCCTTTAATACAGCCTTTGGCTCAGACAACGACGATGGCCCAGTCACCGATGCCACAAACGCCAGCGCCTTCCTCACCGGTCGAGTCCCAAGTGCCTTTGCAACCGATCGCACCACCACCAGTTCCGGTAGAGCAGCCGATTGCCCCACCACAAGTCGAAGTTGCCCCAATCCAGCCACCAGCTCCGGTGGCGGAGGCAGCCCCGATCGCACCCAGCCCGATTTCTCCATCGCCCATCGAGCCAATGGCAGCACCGATGCAAGCACCGGCGCAGATGTCAGCCCCGCAGGACGAGGGACCCATGCATTTTTCGTGGGAAAACAGGCCTCCGCGTGTGGCTACGAGCGAAAGCTTCGTGTCTCTACGCTACGGTTTTGAAATGATTGATTCGGCAACGGCCCTCTTCTCGCCGGGGTCCGTCGTGAGCTTTACCAGCGAATTCCATCGTGGCTGGTTCAACGGCCTCCGCCTCTACACTGACTCTTGGCCCGATCATAAGCGGGATATTGAGGGCGAAGTCTTCAGTATTACATGGTCCCGTTACAATGTGGGTTGGGCGTACCTGTACAGATTGACAGGACTGATCGACAGGATTGAGGTCATTCCCAAGGCCGGGCTATGGAGCATCACCTCGCGCCTGCCTATAACGATGCCCAACGAAAATATTGTGACGCGTGAATACAAGGCAAGTGGCCTCAAAAACTTCGGTCTCGAGATTAATGGTGTTATCGAAAATGCGAGTTATCTAGCTAGGCTCTTCCATTCGCGCGACATGACGCTGCTCAAGGAAAAAACTGCCGACGGTGCGGCAAACGAGCTCACTGCAAACCGCACTGGGCTTGAGCTCTACATCAAGGGCGGTCCGCTACGCTATATCAGTAACAGCATTCGATGGAATCTACTCGCCTTTGACTACTTCGAAGACCTCACCATCAATGAGACTGGTGGGACGAAGTCTGATCTTAAATTTGTCTACAGCACTGCCTTCGCTGGTGGAGGGGTGAGTCTGTCATGGTGAAGCAACCAAGCTTGCTACGTCAGCTACTATACTGCGCGCCCTTCTTGATGGCGACACACGCGCCCCTAGCCGCAGCAGAGGACTATGGCCAACAGCAGACGAGTGGCGGCAGTGAATCTGCTACCCCCGATCCACTAAACTGGTTGGCGCGCATGAATTTCCCAGCCTCCAGTCCACTGGTACGACGCGTTATTACATTGAAAGCCCTACCCTCCGACCGTGGCGAGCTACAGGTATCGCCCGTTGATCGGACGATGCTACAGAGTCTCCATTTTCTGGACGTTGCCAGCCTTGAAGACATTAGCTGGACCGACGTGATCAACAGGCGACACGCCTGGGCAGGGCGCGGGGTGACGCGCCGCCTAAAGGCCCTACTACAAGCTACGGGATCTCAGGCTATTTTGATCATCCCCCCACCCGGCAGCAGTGAGGCGATGGCATTGATTCGCCCAGACACTAACGGCCAACTGGACACGGTCGCACAGAAGTTGGAACGCCTACCTAAAGCAGAAGACGCGAAAGACGTGGCTGTAGCTCTCCGAGAAATGCTCGGCTACGATGCCATTGTGCTTTCCCACGAGGGTCCCTACGTCCTTTTGCAAACACCAGATCTCAATGCTGGGGCCAAGCTGCTTCACGGCGTAGCCATAGGCAACTCAGCGACCAGAGCATCGGTAAACAGAGAGACCGGCGTACCTACTGCGTTCCTGCGGCTTAGCCGCTCCCTCGGTCACTACTCCGTGTGGCGCATCGTCTCGGCGACCACTCCCAGCCTGATCCCAGCTGGCACTAAGGTGCTACTGGAGTCACGAGCTAGGCCTGAACGTTCCCCACGCCAGCCTTCGCCACCAGTGGTCGCGCCCCAGTGAGCTGGTGTGAGTCATTTGCTTAGTGAGCGAGCATCGCCGACGTCGACATGAGCTGCACCGGACGATTGAACAGTCCCGTGGCATGCTGCAGATATGCCGCTATTTCGGGCTCAGCCAGCAAGGTTCCGGGGAGCACGGGATAACGGCCATCGCCAGGTCGCGCATCGTAGACGTAAATTGGCTCGTTTCCGATAGCATTGGTCTGCGCTAGCTTCTTCTGAAACTCAGGTTCGAACCGTGGTGACATGATAAAGGCCGAGGCTGCACCACGATAGATCAGCGAGGCTTTTAGGCCCGAGGCAATTTTTGCCCAAGTTTCAGTAGCAAGAGGTGCGCCCCAAATCGTCGCCACAACCTCTCCTCGACGCACGAAACAGTAACCCTCCTGAGAGCGATCGACCGTGCCACCTGGTACGGCGGTCATTCCCTGGGCTGCCCGAATCAGCGGCAGGAACACATCGAGATCTTCGCCACTTTGCAGATGAATGGAGATCGTGTCATTGCCCTCACGCGATGGCGGCAAAGCAAGCCACGACCCCGACGCAGGATTGGACTCCCACCCCCCTGGTGCCAGGTGCAAGGTCAGCGGCGAACGTGTTTTGAGATCGGTCAACGATCCTAAACTTAAATGCAGCGAGCCATTGCCTACCTTGCCTGGACTGCGACGGGTGCGGGGTTGAGCACTGGTAATTGTCAGATTCAAAAGATCACCGATCCGTCGATGCTCATTGGTATCGCCTAAAATATCTTTGATTAGTATGTAAGGCGTTGGATTGCCAGCATCACTCAGGACGGGGACACCGTGGATCTCATCATCGCCCTCGACAGTCACGCGAACGAATGGCAGATCGTCTCCCCCATCGCGCTTTACCTTACCCCGTGTCCGCGTCGTAACACCGGTGCCAAAGCTAGCCGGGATGCTCAAAGATACTTCGCTGAGTTTACGCTCCGTCCAAAGCACAGTACCACCAGGGGCTGCCGCGCGTGGTGCAGGCATATCCATGGGTGGCGGTAGCGGCGCCGGCTCGTCTTCTAGGGGCTTACCAAAATCGGCATCTGCGGTAGCGACGCCTTTCGGCTCCTTAGGTGCCTTAACTAAAGGTTTCGCCGCCAGGGTACGCCTGACGGTCGTTGGCGCGACGGCATTCGGTTTGTCCTCGCCCGCTACGAAGGCCGTATAAAATAGACCGTTGAGCAGGAGCACTAAGGCAACCGTTACTGGCGTTGAAGATGGATCGAATCTACGGGCTGTCATGACCACCGACCTCCACCCCGAAGATCGGCCAAAGCTCTAAAATCATGAGGGCAATTAAGACAAACATTGAATTTTATTGAATTACTTTTTTCGAAATTGGCAAATTCGCCCTTGGCAACTGACAAGAGTTGGCGTCAGTCCAAGTGACTTCGGGTGCTTGCGCCCGCGCGCGGCTGATGCCAATATCAGGTGGGCCCACAGGACTTTGCCAGACGGCTAAACTGCGGCGCTAATTTGGCTTTTTTCGAACGAGTGGGATGATTCCTTATGCAACTGACCCTTTACCACTACTGGCGCTCTTCCTGTTCCTGGCGTGTGCGCTGGGCCTTAGCACTGAAAAAAATCGCCTATACCCCCGTAGCCATAAACATTCTTAGTGGCGAGCATCAAGAAGTCGTCTATCGCGCGATTAATCCATCCGGGCAGTTACCGACGTTAGTGATTGACGGCCGTAGCTTCAGCGAGAGCCTAGCCATCATCGACTGGTTGGACGAGACTTACCCTAGCCCGCCTCTTTATCCGCCGAGCCCTCTGGACAAACTGTACGTGAAACAGTTGGCGCTAAAGATAGTTGCTGGGACGCAGCCCCTGCAGAATCCTAGCCTGATGAAATATTTTGTCCCGGTTGAGAGTGAGCGACGTAAGCACATGCAGCACTTCATATTTCAGGGACTGTCTGTTTACGAGCGACTCCTCGCCCAACGTAAACCTGGGACATGTAGCTTTGGAGATTCCCTAACTGTCGCTGATATATGTTTAGTTCCGCAGGTTTACAATGCCCTTAGATTTGACGTCGACCTCAAAGACCTGCCACATATCCGGCGGATCTACGAGCACTGCCTCAAAACGGAGGCCTGTGACCAGGCGGCGCCGCATCGCTTTGCCCCTTCTAACTGATCCAGTTAAATGTTGGTGAAGAAGGGTCGGATCAATCCATGCGTATCGGTCCTCGGATCGGTGCAAGCATGCGGTTGTGCCACCAAGCATAGATATTGAGTAAATGCCTCAGGCGTTCGATTTTCTTTGTCGTGCACCATGTACGTCGCGATAATCTTTTGATTCTATCGCGAAACATAGCGCATGTATGATTTAGGGCAAAGAGTGGATCCCTACCACCTCTTTTGAGTTCACCTTGGCCGACGACACATCCGCGTCGTCCTTTGTGTTGCTCGTGAGGCATATGTTTCCCAAATACCTCTTTAACGATGACGGGGTATTTGGGCCAGCAATCCGATTTCAGTAATGTTAAGTTGGGACAGAGCCTCTTAACCTCATTCAAAACCCGACGGAGGGATTCGGGCCTATTATCCGCACGCGGTCCGTAGCGTTTTACAGCCCGCTTAGCTAGGGTACTTTTTGCTGGCATTTCTGCGGCACTAATTGCAATCACTTGCCGACTTGATGCTGCCACCGCTAGGGAAACCGAGATCGGCTTACACTTAGTGTGTTCAAAAGTTTCCATATCATCAAATATCACCGTAGTTTCTTGGCCAGCTGCAATGTTTTTAGCCTGTCGGTCTTTGAGATGAAGCTCAGCCCGGTTACCAATGCGGATAATCTTACGAGCTACGGTAATCGGCCGACAGCCGAGAAGTCTGGCACATCCGCGCTGCGAAACAGATTCCATCGCTAGGCGCAAAACTTTCTGTGTTAAATGAGGCTTACGCTCGCGATACGTTAGCGCTCCCGTTTGATCAGAAAAGGAAGATGCACAATCCTTACAAAAATATCTTTGAACCCGCCCTAAGTGACCTGTTTCACGAAAAAAATATCCAAATTTGATCACCTGATTGTGACCTTTTGGACAAAGTTTTAAAAATTTTTTTTGTTTATTCACGACCACCTCCTCATCTTGAGGCGGCGATCATGCTACAAACTCATTGCCGGAAGAAGTGACATGAGCACGCATAACGGCGACATGAGAGATTCTCACCAACAACTAACTGAATCAGTTAATCACGATTTAGGAGGCTTTTCAGCCTCAACCGCCGCGGCGGCGGCATGATCCGAACGCACCGATGCCACTAGGGCATCGGCCACCGTATCAAAATGGCGCAGATCCTGTTTAGCATCATTGTAAAGGCGCTTGTAATAAAAGTAGTTTCTGAGCACTAGCTTTACGTATCCGCGTGTCTCTTTGTAAGGAATGCGTTCGACAAAGACCAAGGGATCGCGCGTCGGCAGCGTGGTGATCCAACGTTGTGCCGCGGCAGGGCCGGCATTGTAGGCAGATAGCAGGTAGATCGGGCTGAGATACTTGTCGAGCAGTGATCTCACGTGATGCACACCGATTTGCAAGTTGACGTCAGGCGTCAGGAGTCCATTGCCAGCGGATAAGCTGGCCAGGACCGCCTTCTTCACATCATTGCCCATATAATCCGAGCCCACCTGCCGCATCTCTAGCTGCGCCGTCTGCGGCATAATCTGCATGAGTCCTAGGGCGCCGACAGGTGACCTTGCTAACGGATTGAACACGCTTTCTTGCCGAATAATGGCAAACACAAAATCAGCATCCACCCCGACCTTCGCGGCAAATGCCCGCACCTCCTCGGCGAACTTTTGCGGATACAGTATGCGCTCAAAACCGGCCGGCAAACTGCTCCTAAAAGAACGCGGTAGCGCATCATAGATTTTCACTGCGTCCAACCATTTACCTGCAGCATAGGTAACCAGAGCTTTGACTATTAGTTTCTCTGGTTTACCGTCCGCGATATCGACCTCTTCCATCTCGCAGACAGCATCGTGATGCAAACCAATGCGCATCAGCGCTTCGATTCGCCGAATCTTCTGCTGATCAGGAGAGGAAAATGGCTCCTGCAGCATCTCAGGTCTAAACCGAGGTAGTCGCGCTGGTTGCATAGCTAGGTGCTGACCTGTTACCTTTTCCAGCATGTAGTGACCAAGGGCTCCGTAGTAGGTCGAATAGTACTCGGAGGCAACGCGACGCCACATCTCGCTAGCCTCGCTAAGCTTACCGAGTTCAAGGTAGGCTCGCCCCGACCAAAATAAGGCAAATGACAGCGATGATGCTGAGCGCTCGTCAACAGGCATACCGGATTGGCTGTTAATTAGGCCTTTGAGCGGCTCTAAGACCTTCTGCCACTCGCCGCGGCCAGCCAAATTGACACCGAGCGCCATCATGGCTTCGTCATAATTTTCCTCTTTAGCAAATCGCGACAAATAGTCTTCATAAAGCACAGCAGCGCGTTCCAGCTCGCCCTGGTTTTCGGCGATACGTGCCAACGAATAAACAGCTCGCGCCTCGTACTTTTTATATTTAGTGGCGGCTTTAGCTGCAACGTCTTCAAAGGCCTTACGTGCCTCGTCAAATTTATTGCGTGACCAGTCGATAAAGCCAAGGCGCAGACGGGCCTCCGCCCATCCGTCGAATCCGTAGGTATCGCTCATCGCCTTGGTGATATTCTGCCAGAACTCCGCCCTTAGCTTGGTATCTTGGGCGCGAAAACATCCATCAATCACCTTACCGGTATTCGTGGCATCAGTCAGTGAGCTGAGACCTTTAGCAATATGCAGTCCACCTAACATGAGGTCTTTGGCCTTGCCGCACTGCTTTTTCCCGGCAAGTTGCCGGGCCTTATTGAAACTTGCTTCCGGTTCATGAGAATCCACGGTTTTACCGCTAGATTCAGCCAATTGACTCAGCCAAGGGGTCGTCGCAACCAGCGCCGGATACGACTGCGCCACAGCTAAAATACTGTCGCCAACGGTACGCCGCCGGGGCTCGGGTAAATTAAGGATCACCCGCTTCAACGCCAACTGCTTGAAACCACGCGACCTGTAGCGATCAATCCGCTGCAAAAGTGCACGTAAATCATCGTCATTGAGAGGCGTTAATTTATCAGAGGTAAGATCAACCAAAAGACTTTGTTTACTAGCACAGGTCCCAGCTGCACTTTGGTTGAATCGCTGGCTTATGGCCGCACGCTCACCAGCGTCTAGCTCGGGCGATTTCAGCAAATTCAGGTAAAGAAATGGTAAAAGAGGATGGCTATCGGCAGCGCTCCCGGCAAGATCGCCCGACGCTTTGAGGATCTTGAAGGTTCCCTCAACCACCTGCCGGCGTGACTCTGGAGGTTTAAAATTAGGAGCCAGATTGCGCGGTGGACCGACAAGCTCGGCGGCCTCGTCCTCGTCGTCATTGATTTCAGGGGTGTTCATGCGCGCCAGTTTGAGGAACGCAGTGGTGATCTGATCCTGGCTCGCCAGCATGGCCGTGAACTGATCCTCTGGAAGCTCAAGCGGTGATGGCTTTTTCGCGTGAAGCGCCAGCCAAGCACTAAAGCTAGGATCGACGGGTGTCGGACCTGACGCCGCTCGATTGAGGGGATAACTGTCGGGAAGTGCCGCAGCAAATCCAACTTTTGCAGAAGGGCTCAAAAGGATCGAGCCGGTCAAAAATACCAAGCGGAGGTTCATGCGGGATGGCCCATTCATAGCAGAGTGTACCTATGCTATCCGTGTCGGCAAAAACCAGGCGACCTTAAGCTGACATTGTCTACAAACTCTGACCACATCATAGCTGTACGCGACCCTAAAAGACTAGTGCGCACAGCGAAATTCCTGCGATTTATCCTAAGGAACTGCTTTACATGGGGAGCCATGTGAGTCATGGTATTATTGCCAAAAAGTTTGGGGCCGAGATGAAACAACTCAACCTAGCAGCCAAAGAATACGACCAGATTCACTCACTTTTGGAGCGTCTTAGCACCAATGTGCGGGATCAATTGCGCGAGCTAAAAAAGGCCGCCACCGATGAGGACGTGGTCAAACTGCGTCAGATTGTCGAGAGGGACCGCGACATCGATTCCCTCGAACTGGATCTTAACCGCCGTGCCAGGTCCTTTATCGAATTGCGTGCGCCGCTAGGCCCAGATTTTCGCTCGCTCATGCAGGTTGTACAAATAGCCAGCAATCTTGAGCGCATAGGCGACTGTACGGAGTACGTAGCGCGGCATATAGCGACTAGCTTCCAGCTCAAGACGGCCATGCCGGAGGGCTGGGATCTGATCGCCAACATGATAGCGAAGTGCCTGGAACTCCTTGATCTCTCGCACGCTGCTTGGCAGCGCACCGACGCCCAACTGGCCGAGCGCTTGCCGCACCAGGACGAGGAGGTCGATCTATTGCAGAAACATGCACGCCAGCTCATGATTGCGCAGGTTCGCGCCGGCAAGATCGATGTCGAGCTAGGGTTGGAGTTGGTGCTCATCGCCAACAAGCTCGAAAGTATCGCCGACATTAGTTCGCACATTGCCGAAAGCGTGGTCTTTGTGGTGCAGGCGCGTCAGATTCGGCACGAAAAGCGTAAGTCACCGCTGGCCGAGCCCACTAAGGGCTAAGAGGTTAAGGCTTAGCGCCACCGCTACCGGCCCGGGCCAGGAGTGTGCTGTCCATCTGCACAACGATGCGATGCTGCAGGCATTCAGCCTCACTCGACAGATCCTGCAGCAGCGGCTCTAATTTATTCAGGAGCAACTTAGCACAAGCCTTCCAGTCGGAATTGGCACGAGCCAGGGCCACCTGCGCCATGATGCGCCGCATCAGGCCTCCAATTCCCTGAATAGCCGCAAGCTCCGGATGCGACCGATCCACCAGACCACTCACGTGGTCCAGTAACTCACAAATCAGATTGAGATCATCGGCGATACCGTCTAGTTCGTTGGGTTTCTGCTGCGCCTTGGTTTGCCAACATGCCACCGCCAAGGTCTTTAGCCCACCGGTGATGGCACTCGCCAGATTCCGCATGGCATCGAGCGTCTGTGTTGTCAGTTCAGCAGGAGAATCGATCTGAAGCTCGAGCTTGGTGGACTCACTCAGTGGCACTTTCCCGGCAGCACCTAAATCACCGTGATCCGCAATCAGCATGTCATTAAGACTGACACGGGTGATCACGTGACCGGGCGGCACCAGCGTCGTATCAACCCAGTCGAGCGCCTCGCGCAGCGACCGGATCGGTACTGGGACCGGAACCTTTTTATTGTTTATAAAAATTCGTTTCAGCATATCACGCGTTTAATGTGCCTGCGGTTGGGTCAGTGAGACGAGCGATTTGCTGCGAGAGAGCCTGCGCACGCTCGTTGTATGGATCAATGGACACGATACGTTCGACCAAGCTCTTGGCCGCTTGGTTGTCACCCACCTTGAACTTAATGACGGCAAGCGTATAGAGCATGTTGTGATCGTGTGGGTGGAGCCCGATATAGGTGGCCAGTGCCTGCTGGACTTCCGCAAACTTGCCGCGCTCGCTAGCGATCTGCACAAGGGTAAACAGTGCTGCCGTATTTTCCGGATTACACTCTAAAGTCTTGACCACCCAGCGACTGGCTTCGTTCAGCTCACCCATGCCCTGGAATGCCAGGCCGAGTCCGAGGTTCGCCATCTCGTCTTCCGGCGCCAAGCTGACGGCTTTTTGGAACTGCAGGACAGCGCTATCGAAGGAGTTACGCGTCAAACTGATGGTGCCGAGACCGATGAAGGCACGGGACGCATAAGGATCGAGCTCAATGGCTTGCTGGTAGGCTTGCTTGCCGGCCTCGCCGTCACCCAATTTGGTGAAGCAATCACCGATCAGACGGTAGAGGTTGGCCTTATGATGGATAGGAATATCTTTAAGCTGGAAGATCGATTCGATCACATCGATTGCAGCCAGGTACTGCTTGGCATGGACTTGCGCCTCGACCTCGAGAACCTGATGATCAAGGGCATTGACGTCGATCGTCGGCGTTTGGCGGTTCACGATCGAGAACACCTCGAGCATCTCTCTGGTCACCCGAGGCTTAGCGGCCTTGAGCTGCTGCAAATTCTTTGCCGCAATATCAATGCGGAGACTTTGGGTGGCGGCGGCTTTCCGGATGGCCTTAGCGAGCGACTCCGGTGACCCCGGACAGAAGTCAAAGCGATGTTTACCGATCGTCTCCTCGACGAGTGGTCCCCGCGCCGCGATCACTGGCACACCGTTAGCTGTAGCGATCATCAAACGATAAGGGTCGCCGTCGACGCGGTCACGCGACGCAATCGGTGAGTAGTAGAAGCAATCAGCAGCGGTCAGCACCTCGTGGAAGGCATCGCGACTCGGTGCGGCATAGACGGCTTGGCGGTCGAGTCCCAGCGTCACAAGACGGTCACGAATTTCAGCTGAGAAGCTACCAATGCCGCAGAACACCAGCTTCATCCGTCCTGCCAGCGACTTATCGCTAAACTCGATAAGCTTCATCGCGTGGACCAGGTCCAGAAGCGACTCTTCCCACTCAATCTGCCCGAAGTGTGCAATCACGAAGTCAGTATCGGCAAGACCGAGATTGGCGATAGCTCGTGCCCTGGTCTTGGCCTGGCGTTGGATTCGCTGCTCAACAAATGGCGAAAAGCTGAGGATTCTTTGCGTGTCGACACCCTCGATGAGGAGTGCTTGCCGTGCCGCCTCTGTTTGGACCAAGAACGCGTCAGCAGCGTTACCCACTTCCGTGCGGATAGTGCGCATGTGGGTAATATCTTCGCCTGGCATAGGGGTCAAGTTATCTACCCAAATGATCAGACGGAATCGGCTACGCCATTTCGCTTTGACCGCTTGGTAGGCATACATCCCGAGGCGTTCTTTGACGACCACGAGGTCAAACCCCTGCAGGACTTTTTCAAGCCCCGGCAGGTAGGTCGTATTTTCGCTGTGGTCTGGCAGCGCTATACACGTCAGCTGGTCGTAACGGCTGGTCTGCGTCAGGTAGCCGACTATGGATTCCGAGGTAACGACCGTGACCTCATAGTCGGATGCTGTCAAAAGAAACTGATCGATTTCCTCGACTGACGGCAACGTGCCGTAAACGAGAGCCAGTTTTTTTTGTACTCCGCTGTTGGACACCATGGAAACCTCCTTGAGGTCGGGGGAGACTACTAACTATGGTTAAGCTGATTGCTCAAATCTCGAGGGTTCGGGCTCACCGGAGCGGTAACAAGTGATCTTTTGGCGGGCGATTTGCAGTTTGCGCACTAGTTCCGCGGTCTTTGACTGGGATTCACTGATGACGGCCTGGAGTTTACTATCGATCTGTCTGATGTCTTGCCAGAGTTCTTGAACCTCGGGGTCGTCGGCCAGTTCCTCGATCGATCCCGTTGCCAGTCGCGTCTCAACCACCCGGAGATTGTGAAATGCTGCGGTGCGACGCTTTAACCATGTGTTACCTTCGTCAATCTTTCCTGCCGTCAAACTCGCTAAAGCTGCTGCGCCGCGGTCTCTATAGACCCGCAAGATACACCGCACCTGATGTGCAAAGTCCGCCATAGCTTAAAGCCGACAAGAGTTATGATTTTATGGTCTATATAACAGTCTAGGGCATGCTTATAAACAATGTCAAAGGTAGGTCTAGACAGGATGGACTTAAGTAATCGGGAACACTTCAAAAGATCATCAAAATGGCTGCGGCACCTAATCGTATTTACGGTGCCTTTTTTAAAACGTTGTCACTGCCGGCTCATCGAGAGAGCCTCTAACTTGCATCGTCAGGCGCCCTTCACTCGTGGCACTTCCGGTCACGGCATCAATGAGGAAGCCAAACTTTTCCTTCAGCCCCGAGTTCAGTCTAAACATAATCTTCATATCGAGCTGCGATGACCCTGTGTCGGGTTTGAGGAGGATCTTGCCGTCAGTCAGAAGCTCAAGTTCTTCGGCGACAAAGCCCGAGCTACGGTCAATCACGACACTGCCGTTCTCAACCTTGGCCTTGATTAGGGCTTTACTGAAGGCCTGATCCGGTAATCCTAGAGAGGGATGGCTCAGCTTCAAGACTGCACCTATGAGCTTCAGATCGGCTTGCCCAGTGGACTGCACCGGATTTTTGGCATCGAGTTTAAAATCGGCCGTTCCGTTAAGCTGACCGGATACCCCGACTGCTGCCAGTAAAGGCGCCACCATGGGGTTGGCATCAGGAGATGAGGCAGCAATATTGAGAGCGAAGCCAACGATGCCGTCGAGGGGAAAGTTCTTGGCCTCGACGGCAAGACGCTTGGGCGCCACCGCACCTTTGGCCATATCGATCAGACCAAAACTTACGGCGACGTTGAGACTGCCTTTACCAGCTAAAGCTTGGCCTGATACGCCGAGGCTGCCGGTAAAAAGGCGCAGTAGTTCCACGCTTACCTTGAGGCCCTTAAGATCCAGGGATGCCGTACCATTCTGCGTCTCGATATGAATATCCTCGGCGGCGAATCCCACCGGTAGGGCAGGACCCATCCCGCCGATGCGCACGGTGTAGCCCGTAGCCTTAGTGAGCTGAGCTGCTACTGCTTCCTTGAGCACCTCGTAGGGAAAGGTCACAAGCATAAAGAAGTTAAAGCTAACGAAAAAGAGCATCACCATGAGAGTGATCTGAAGTGCTCTTCGCGTCTGCTTAGCCATAGGACTCCCTACCCTCTCTTGAGACACCGTCACAGCGTCTTAACTTGTAACGATTGACTGGTTTATTTGTTGCTATCGTAGCCACGGACCTTGGACTGGGCGTCAAAATAGAGCTTGGTCCCATACCGGGCTCGTATCTGCAGATCCTGAACACGGAGATATTTATTCGACTTCTCGACCTCGACAAGGAAGCTCAGTAGGCGCGGAATCGAGATATTAGGCATCCGCATCTCAACCCTCACCTCTTTGATCCGGTCGGACAAAGGGTTGTCGGCTGGCAGCGGCGACTGCGAGTCGCTAAGACCTTCCAGAGTGACGGATTGCTCGTTAGCAATTTTCTCAAAAAATGGCTTTAAACTTACCTGCTTAGTCTTGCGCTCCAGGGTATCGGCTAGTTTTTCGAAGTTGCGGTTTTCCTGCTCGTACATGGCCTTTTTTGACTGCAACTCATGAAGAGCGGCAAAACTTTGTGACAGATCAGACTTAAGCCCATTGACCAACGAAAAATACAAACCAAAGATCATAACGACTACAAGAAAGACACCCACAATACCACCGGCAAGAACACCGGTACGCTGATTCGGCGACAGCTTGTAAAAGCTGTCCATAAGGAAATCCAACTTCTCGTTATTAGCCCCAAAAATCTGCCGCTTGGCTAACCCGAGGCTAATCTGCAGTTGGCTTTTCAATCTGTCGGTAAATGTTGCAAGAGCACTCATGAACTCTCCGTCATCCTCACTACGACTTACGCCTTGGTTGCGGTATCAACATTACCGGCGTAATCAGCATTGATCGTGAATTCGATCACCTTATTATCAGTGCCTGGTTTGGGGCTTGATTGTTTACTCTCGACGTCTTTCAGCATTTTTGCTGTCTTGACGGCATCTAAGATCTTATCCACTGAGGCATAGCTATCTGTTTCGCCGCGGAGCACCAACTTACCGCCACCGGCGGCAAGCGTGTTGAACTGATACAGGGTGACATCTAGCTTGAGCTCTTTGGGAATGGCCTCGCTCAAAGACTTAAGGATTGTTAAAGCAGGGCTTTCTGCGTTTTCCTCGATAAAACTGGTAATGGCGTTATTCTTAGTGAGAATTTCCTTCTGCAGTTTTTGTAGGGAATCATTGCGCAGCTTATCAAACGTGTACTTCCCAGCCACATACTGGCTCTTGGCGGACGGGAAAATCTGCACATACTCTTTCAAATATTGCGCACGCAGCGCCTCAATCTGCCGCTTATAAAACCAAAACTTGATCCCGTAACTAAGGCACATAATGGCAATGGCTGCTGCCACCACGCGGAAAGCAACCGCCGACCCTTTGAGTAGCGCCTCATAATTTTGGACAAAAGCAAATTCACCCTGACGCAGGTTGATCTGCGAATGGCGGCGCGCCGAGCCCACTGCGCGCATGCCGATGGCGATACTCTGGGGCATGACCGCTAGATGTTCCGTGAGATCAGCGCTGAGTTTCAGATCAGTCTTATCGATACGGTTATGCTTAGCTGGGATCTCGAGTTGCTCTTGCAAGTAGAGGTCGAAGTTTTTGATCTTACTCGTCCCGCCCGAAATGTAGATCCCGGAGAGCGGCGTCTTTTCCCAATTTTTGAAGGCGTAAAATGTACGCCCCAATTCTTTAACTATAGCGTTGGCAGCTAAGGTAGTGCGCTCAGCTACGAGGCGATCATCACCGCTCAGGTCGGCGCCAGGCTCACCGTCACAAAGCACTTGCGAGACCCTGTGCTTGACGCGCTGCGCATCGCCAAATGGAATCTCCAGATCACGAGCGAGAAACTCAGTCAGATAACGTCCGCCGAGATTGATCGAGCGGAACATCCGAAGCACGCCGTCCTGAACAATGCAGAGAGAGGTCTTTTCATGACCAACATCGACCAAGGCGTAGCACTGACCTGGCTCGGCTTCAATGTAGGGAGCTAAGTTGTAAAATGCCAAACTATCGACATCAACGAGCTTGGGATCGATGTTGATGCGCTGCAAATGTTCGAGAAAACTGCGCAGAAAGTTTTTGCGCGTCATCACGGCCAAAGCAACCGTCATATCTTTCATCGACCCTAAAACTTGATGGTCGATGATCATGTCGTCCATATTGAACGGTACGGCATCCTCAAGTTCAGCCATGATAGCCGCTTCGATTTTACGCGGATCAGAGAAGCTAAACGACATGACACGGCTAGAAATATACTGACCTGGCATAGCCGTAATGATGCGATCGGCCTGCAGATCATTTTGCTGAAAAAGTTGTTCCATACATGATGGAATGACCATGTCGGGGTCAAGGTCTTCGACATGGGGAATAATATTCTCGTAAAAATTTGCGATCTCATACGATTTAAACGTATTGACGATCTCGACCGCTTTGATCGAATAGCTTCCGATATCAAGTCCGATGATGCGTTGCATCCGAGACTATCTCCTAGAGTTTCTCATATGTTAGATCTTCTCATCAGATCATCTTCCAGTAAAGGAGACGGTAGGCAAGCCGCTCGCTTTTCTTCTGATCAGGCATGACACGTTCTATAACTGCGATGAGCTTTTTGGTGCTTCCCCCAACACTCCCCTCAACCTCTATGCGATACGTCATACTATACTGCTTAAACCAGGCACCGCGGTTGGTGGCCTCGCCCGTATTACCGTTGTTGTCACCACCGGCATAACAGAGTAGGTTCCTTAGCGTATCAGCCATCTTTTCGCCTGGCTGACTAAGCAAGGAAAAATCCTCGTCCCGCTTTTTGATCGCCAGAGCCACCTTCTCAGCGCAGTCACCGCGGGTCTCCGGAAAGAGACATTGGAGCAGTCCTCGCTGCGCCGTATTGATGTTGAGCTGGAAGTTATTGTTGTCCGTCGATCCACGCTGGAACGGATAGGCCGTCAGGTAGGGCCCGAAGACTGCCTGCATCTCGGCATCCCACCCCTCGACCATGCGCAGTTCTTCAATCGAGTCCAGTGGTGCTGCCTTAGCCATTTGCTTGGGCTGGCGTCTTTGGTAGGGCTCATTCTTGTCGTTAAAGCCCGAAGCTTCGTCAGCCTTTGGATCTTTTTTGATGTAATCCTTGATCCGGTAGGCCATCTCCCGCGGATTGAGCTTCTTCTGCTCGAGAAACTGCTTTTCCGCTGGGCAGGAGAAGAGAGCCTCGAGCATCAGCATGACCTGACTACACTTGCCGCTAAAGCAGTTATTGACATTGATGCGCTGCGATTCATCACTAACATTAATGGTAAACATCCCATCAAACTCTTTAAGCTTGGATAGGACATCACCGTCCATGACGGCATTGAGATTAAATTCCTTTTGAAAACCCTCCAACATCTCCGCCGTCTCTCCACCAAGCGGCAGTCCGTTCATCACTGTCCAGATATCGCCGATACCGGTGGATAACTGGGATTTAGGATCTTGCTGCGCCATGAATAATTTATAGGCCCAGTCGGCAGACAGGAGCAGCGTAGCAATATTGGCTCCCGACTTGACCATGTACTCGGCTTTGACGTTATCTTTAACCTGATTAGCTAAAGTTACGTTGACGCGTGATGACAAAATGAGATCACTCGTAAAAAGCATCATGATCGAAACAATCATGATAGCGATCAGGAGCGCAATCCCACGCTCCCGTGGCCGCCCATCGCCTGTTTTTTGATTACCCTGCGGCGCCGCAGCATCCTCGTCTACGACAGGAAACCCAAAGTAAAGCTTGGGCCAACGTTTCTTGGGTGAGGGACGAGCACTCATAGCGTCCCCCACTTTATATTCTTGTCACGTTCTTTGATCTCGGCAAATTCTATGGCGCGCGTCAGATAGATGACCGAATTAATTTTTTCCGTTTGTAAATCCGCCTGTGCCGGATCTTGCCCGTCGCCATCAAACCGATCCTGAACATAAGCTTCGATGGTAATCTTAACGAGACGCGGAATCAGTGCACGAGTTTCCGATCGATTAGTATCCCAACCGTCTTTGGACCAACGATCACCATTCCAGCACTCAACCATAAACGACTTAACTCCCGACGCGAGCACGCGCATCGTCGGCTCTTCTTTAATGTCGAGAGGAATCACCGGTGTCTCAGCGCGGTAGAGATCCTGACGACCTGGAGCAGTCTTCGAATCTCTTAGGGCGTAGACCACCATAGTTAGATCGGATTCGTAGGAATTGGAGAGCAGAGGCTGGTGGGTCATGGTGGTAAACCACAATTTATCACCGTTGACGCCTGACTTTTCAACTTTGAACAAGGTCTTCACCGTCCGATCGATGCCGTTGCGGTCGCCGTCCCTCGTCGAAACGTAGATCGTGTGCTGTAGATCGTTACCGATCTTCTCCATGCTCACAGTGAGCCGGTGAAGCACGCGCGCCCGATCCGACAGCCCCTGCCGCACGTCAAAACCGTTGCGCATCATCACTGCGACCGCAATGGTCAAGGTCATCAAAATCGCCACGGTAATGACCACCTCGATCAGCGAGAATCCCGCCTGACCTTCAGTGTGCCACTGGGCGCCTTGATACTTTGACGTTCGATCTTTCAACTCACTCACTCCGCATACGTTACTGGATCTCTGGTGGTTGCTCTATGGGTGGAGGTTCAACGGGCTGAGCATCGATGGGGTTATCGATAGGGGCCGGCTGCGCGTCCATCGGATTATCGGTGGCAGTGGGCGGTGGCGGTGGCACCGCACCTGGGGCACCTGGTTTCGCCGGCGGTTTGGTCAATCGCTCATGGACCGCCTTAAGCCCAAGAATGGCCTCGTCTAACTTGGCTTGATTGGTCAGGAGATAAGTCATCGACGTCGAGTTACGCTGCGCCCCCTCGGGCCAGGAGACATCGACCTTGGCGATGAGAAAGATGGGCTCATCGGCAAATATTTGCTTCACCACCTGCTCGACCATACCCGACATCCCTGTCGTATCCACTTCGCTGACACGGCTATCGTAGTCGTCTTTGTCTTTCTTTTTCCGACCACCGCTCAGCGCCGTTTCTAGAAGCTTCACAAACGGGAACTTCCACTCTGCAATCTCAAGCTTGTAGCTGTACTCGTCAAAATCCTCAAACTTCTGCTCGCCCTGCGTAACGATGAGATCCTTAAACGGCTTGGTGTGCCAGTGATAATCGACCTGCGACATGACGCGCCGCGCAAGCCAGGTGGCTTGTGCCACATTGCGACTGTAATCAGAAAATACAATGGCATTGCCCTGGACGACGGCCACGTTGACGATTAAAAAAGCGATGATACCGAGAGCGATGACCGTCTCGATCAGCGTGAAGCTGGCTTCACCCGGGCGCTTATTCTTCTTTTTCCTGTGAAACGTCGACATCTCGGTATCCTGGCTGGACTTCGGCGGTGCCCTCAAATGGGTTGGTGGTGATGGTGTACATCTCCTGGGATTCGTCCGGCACCATATCGCTCTTCTTATAGGCTACATGGATTACAGCTCGCTCGACATAGCCGCGGGGAAAAAAGTAGAGCATCGCATGCGCGTCCTGACCCAGTTCATTCAAATCTAGTTTGTGACCGTGGTGCTCACACTGCATATCCTTGATCATCAGGTTGGGGCCGATCGTGCGCCCGCTCCAATCGGCGCCGTCTACCCTTCCCCATGACGGCAGCCGCAAGCTGGACTTGGCCGTGAGTAGCGGCGAGGTGGGTGGGATTTCCTTATCGCCCTTGGGATCGGCGACCGATGGTCCGGCAAGCTCCGTAAACTGCTGAAACCGGCTGTCGAATGCTACTTCCTCATCCTTTTGCTCACTTTCGCTAAGCTCCCGATCGATCTTATCAGCCGGCAACTGGAAGTCGCTGCGATCCGTTTCCTCGAGCCAATATTCACCAGAATTGAAATTAAAGACGATACGGTAAGCCTTACCGGTGAGCACCGCCATGTCGTAGGCATTGCGAATGTCGCCTGCAAGTTGCGATAGCTTGGTAGAAACCTCAGCGCCAGTGCGCAGATTAAACTGCGGGATTGCAACCGTGTAGACAAAGGCAATCAGGGCGATCACGACGATCACTTCGATCAAACTGAAGCCACCGTGGCTTCGGCCTTCCTTCGTAGCTGTGATCATGTCGCCCTTTTTGCAAAAAAAATCGCGCGCCCAACGCCAGGATCATGTGCCGCTTGGCTTATCCTCGGCTGGATAGACGATATCGTCCTCGCTGCCTACCGTGCCATCAGGGCCACCCGAGATGATCTTGTAGTTGCGCCCTCCGACTCATAACTAAAATCATTGCCCCACGGATCCTTGAGTTTGTTGGACTCCGTATAGGGGCCGCGCCAGTTCTTGGCATCACCAGGATTGGTGAGCAGACCCTTGAGGTCGCTTGGGTATTTGTTGTTGTGGATGCGGTACATCTGCAAGCCCTGCGAGATGACACCTTGCGCCAGCTTGGTCTCGTCCTTCTTGGCCTCTTCAGACTGGCCAATCAGGTTAGACACCATGTAGGCCATCAGCGTACCGAGTAAGGCTACAACGATGATGATCTCGATGAGCGACATCCCGCGCTCTCCCTGGTTCAAAAACTCAGGTTGCAAAGCCCTGGTCATCCGAGCTTTCACATTCTTAAAAAAGCGCCCCATCGGTAACATGCAAGACTCCTTATTCAGGCCCGTTCAGCGAGAGGTATGGGCATTAGATAAATAGGTATAAGAGAAATGGGCAAATACTTACTACAGATTATCAGTCGCACCATAAATATTAGATTAACGGATTTGATTCATGATCGAAAGCATCGGTACGATGATCGAGCCGATAATACCGCCAGCTGAAACGGCCATCATGACGATCATCAAAGGTTCAATCAGGGAAATCATACCCTCGATCTTACGCTGCACTTCCGCCTCGTAGGCAACAGCCACGTGGGCAAGCATCTCCTCGAGCTGACCGGTGCGCTCCCCGGTCATGATCATGTGGGTCACAAGTGGCGGAAATTGATTGCTTTTTTCGATAGTTTGGCCTAAGCTACGACCCTCTTGCACCGATATTTTGGCGGCGTCCAAGACCTCGGCAATCACCACATTGGTGATGATGTTTTTGGTAATTTCGAGCGCTTTAATAATCGGCACACCGGAGGCCAGCAGTGTTGAGAGTGTCTGCGTGAATCGCGACACCTGCATCCTCATAATCAAAGGACCAAACACAGGTAGATTAAGAGCCATTTGGTCGAACTTGCGTCGTCCCGCATCACTGCTCAGCCAGCGCTTGGTGAAAAAGTAAATACCAAAACCAATGACTGGTAGGAGAAACCACTGGTTCTGCAGCCATTCGGAAATGGCGATCGTCAACTTGGTGTACCACGGTAGCGGTGCCTTCAGGCTGGCAAAGATTTTCTGTAGTTTAGGCACCAAACTAATAAGCAAATAACCGATGAGTGAGAGCTGCGCCAAAATCATCACCGATGGGTACATCATGGCACTCATGACCTGGCCCTTGGCGTGCTCTTGCTTCTCCATATAAATAGCTAAGCGATCAAGGACGAGACCCAACGTCCCTGAACTCTCACCAGCACGGACCATGTTGACGTAGAGGCGATTAAAGACCGCCGGAAACTGCGCCACCGAGTCCCCAAGGCTCTTACCCTCTGACACCTGCTCGCGCACGGCTGAGAGCGTGCCTTGAAGCACTTCGCTTTCGACCTGGGCGGTCAGGGCCTTAAGTGATTCATCGAGCGGGATATGAGCATTGGCAAGGGTTGCAAACTGCCGCGTCATCACGGCTATGTCCATGGCCTTGACGCTTTGACTAAAGACCGAGCGCTTAGACTTGATCTTGTCCATCGAGACTTCTTCTTTAATCTCGGAGACGATAATCTTGTCTTTCTGTCGCAGACGCGTCTTGGCATTTTTAGGCGAGTCCGCTTCGATCTTGCCCTTGCGAGCAGCACCGGTCTTTGCGTCATAGCCTTTGTAAACAAAAATTGCCAAGAGGTTCACCTTTAACTAGGAAATCTTCGCGCCGCGCTTAGCGCAGATCATCGGTCTGCGTGTTGGCCAAAGCCTCTTCAAGCGAGGTTAAGCCATTTAAAACCTTTAAGATGGCCGAGTCACGTAGGGTCTTCATGCCTTTTTCCAAAGCTTTTTTCTTGATGCGGTTAGAGTCCTGACTTTGCAGGAGCACATCACGAATATCGTCATCTAAAATCATCAGCTCGTGCACACCCATCCGACCACGATAACCCAGACCCTGACACTCTTCGCAACCGTCGCCGGCTCGGTAGATCTTGCGTCCCGCAAGTTCATCGCGCGTCATGCCCATCAGCTTCAATTCGCCGTCTAGCGGATCATAGGCATCGCGGCAATTTTGGCACAATTTGCGAATGAGCCGCGTTGCCATGATCCCAAGGACTGTCGATGATACTTGGAAGGGTTGGACACCTAGGTCAAGAAACCGCGTTACGGTCGTTGCCGTGTCGTTGGTGTGCAGCGTTGAGAACACCAAGTGACCGGTCATCGACGACTGAATGGCAATTCCGGCGGTCTCACCGTCACGAATCTCACCGATCATGATGACGTCGGGATCCTGGCGGAGAATGGATCTCAGACCTTCCATAAAGGTTAGACCAATCTTCTCCTTCACCTCCACCTGCCCCACCCCGGCCAGCTGGTATTCCACCGGATCTTCGATCGTGACGATGTTGATATCGGAGGTGTTGATGTGCATCAGCGACGCATAGAGCAGCGTGGTCTTACCGGAGCCCGTAGGACCGGTTACCAGGATAATACCGTGGCTCTGCTCGATGAGGTGGACCCACTTCTGATAGATCTCGGGATCCAGCCCCATATCCTCAAGTCGCTTAGCGCCCGTAGATTTGTCGAGTAGACGCATCACGATTCGCTCACCGTGCGAGGTCGGCAGGACCGAAAGACGGACGTCAATATCTTTACCGGCAACCCTAAACGCAATACGGCCGTCCTGCGGCACCCGCTTTTCGGCGATGTTAAGTTTACCGATGATCTTGATCCTGGTTGCTAGGGTCGAGGCGTGACGCCGCGGAATCTGCATCTTATCTTGCAGTGCGCCGTCGATCCTAAACCGCACCATGATCTCATTTTCGTAGGGTTCAATGTGAATATCGGACGCCCGCTCTTTAGCAGCGCGTGCCAAGAGTCCATTGACCAGACGAATGATTGGTTTTTCGTCGTCAGTGGATTCGAGGAGGTCGCGTGTTTCCTCGAGATCGTCATCCGCTCCAACATCAGGGGCATTAAGGTCGTCGAGTACCTTCTGCGAGGCATCATTCGATCGCTCATAAACGCGGTTGATACTGTTCTCTATCACCGCCGGGGGACTAACAATCATGTTTATGTTAGTCGACAAAATAAGGCGTAAATCATCGAGCGGAAATATATTCAGAGGATCAGCTACCGCCACCGTGACGTTGAAATCATCCTTGGCGACGGGAAGAATTTTGTGATCCCGACAAAATTGGATCGGGATACTGTCCACGAGACCAGGGTCGATGTCGTTAGTCGGCAGGCGCGGGTAATAAGGAAGATCTAGCTGATAGGCCAGCGCCTTCAGGATGTCCTCCTCGCTCAGCAGGTCATCTTCAACAAGGATCTCGCCGATCTTGGCGGATGTCCCGGACTGCTTTTTCAGAGCCTCATCGAGCTGCTCCTCAGTGATCGCCGCGGATTCAACGAGGATCTGCCCCAAAGTCTTACGCTGTAGTTTACGAAATGACACCGTAGGGAGGTTGGTCCACTTAGGACTACCACCGGTACCGCTACCTGCAGATGGCTGCGGCACATCACCACGTTGTTGTTTCTCATCAGTCATAAATTGATATCTCGCTCGCTACTTGGAGAGACTCGACTTAGTCGCCTGCAGGCTCTGGGGGAGGGGGAGGTGGTGGGGGTTCGCCACCGCCGCCACCGTCGCCGCCACCGACGTCACCGCCACCCCCACCACCCTCGTCAGCTGACATGGGGACATAGGTAGGACTGTCGTCTGACTTGGCGTTGGGTTCAGATTCTTTGTCTTGATCTTTACCTGAATCTTTATCGGCGTCTTTGTCATCACCTTTTTGGTTATATTTAGGTGGCTGTCCATCAGCGTTGATTTCCTTGAGCATCTGCTCGCGTCTAACCTTCTCGGCTTTGTCCGACTCATCGAGGACATACTGCCCGTCCTCTTTGGTCGGTAAGAGCGCATAGAAATCATCTTTGACGTGACTGGACCCGAAGATCGACTGGAGGAACTCATCCCGCTCGTCGACCTTCTTTTTGTAAATTGCTGCCAAATCATCGGCACCGTGAATGATATGTGGCGTCAAGAAGATCATCAGATTGTTACGCTGCTTGCGCGACGTTTGATTGCGGAACAGAAAACCCA
>Ga0194132_10000690_pt1 | contig 69170 bp, 72 predicted proteins | sample TA2KigOf80mmetaG_FD_148612 | JGI IMG/M metagenome (GOLD analysis project Ga0194132, IMG submission 148612) | Freshwater microbial communities from Lake Tanganyika, Tanzania - TA2015054 Kigoma Offshore 80m | ecosystem: Environmental > Aquatic > Freshwater > Lake | place: Tanzania: Lake...
AAATATAAAACACTAACCAGATACAAGTCAAGAAAAAACTCGCCCAATGGGCGAATCCCAATACCCCAAAACTTCCTGAAAACCCTACAGTTTCTGAAACCCGCGTGGGCTTAGAGCGGAGTTATGGACTGACCATACGCTGACGATCAAAGGCGAGAAAAAGAAAGAAGAAGAGATCAAAGAGGAAAACTACTATCGCGCCGAGCGTTCCTACGGAGCGTTTGTGCGCAATATCGAGCTGCCCAAAGATGTGCACGCGGACCAGGTCAAGGCTTCGTTCAAGAATGGCATTTTGGAAGTGAGAGTGCCGAAAACCGAAGAGGCCAAGACCAAAGAGATCAAGGTGAAGGTGGACTGATTCGGCGGGTAAAGCGTAGGGCGAACCCGACCGTAGAGGAGACGAGGAGGAGACTATGTATAGCAAAATGTTGATACCGCTCGATGGTTCGAAGACCGCAGAAAAGGTTCTGCCCTACGCGCGCCACTTGGCCGGTAAGCTCAAAGTGCCCGCGGAGTTGCTCGCCGTGATCGACATCGCCGAGCTGGCGACCCATATCGCCGCCGAGAAAGCCCGGTTCTTGGACACGATGATTGAAGATGGCGTGCGCAACAGCGAGAGCTACCTGCGCAAGACCGCCGCGACCCTCGGCGGCGCAGGCGTCAATTGCACCGTTGAGAAAGGCAAGGCGGCGGATTCGATTATCGAGCATGCTGCCAAGGATAAGAACACGCTGATCGCCATGGCCACCCATGGCCGCTCGGGGTTAAACCGCTTCATGCTTGGCAGTGTTGCGGGAAAAGTGCTGCGCGGCACGACCAATCCGCTGCTGCTCGTGCGCGCCGCCGAGGGAGCGAACGCCGATGGCGCCGCCAGCGTAAAAACGGTCATTGTGCCGCTGGACGGCTCCGAATTGGCGGAGAGCGTGCTGCCGGCGGCGGTCGATCTGGCCAAGGGTCTCGAGGCGGAGATCGTACTGTTTCGCGCTTACAATATCCCCTACGGCGCCTACTCGAGCGGCGACGGCTTTTACGACCCGGTCAATCTCGACGCCCTGTTGGCGAGCGTCAAGGACGAGGCCACCGAATATCTTGAGCGCAAAACCGAGGAGTTGAAGCGCAAGGGGATGGCGAAAGTTTCGTTTGTTGCCAAAGAAGGGTTTAGCGCCGATGAAATCATCGGGTTTGCGCGCGAGACCAAAGACAGCATGATCGCCATGTGCACCCACGGGCGCTCCGGCGTGAAGCGTTTCGTGCTCGGCAGTGTGACCGAGACGGTCGTGCGCCATTCGGGCGAGCCGGTTTTGGTGATGCGCGGGGTGAGCTGATTCCACTGGCCCTCCGGTGAACCGGCAGGGACAGGTCGCGACCTGTCCCTTTCTGTGTGTGCCCAGCGATTTGCGGGGAAGTATGATTTCGAAGATTCTCGTGCCGCTCGACGGCTCCAAGCTGGCCGAGCAGGTTTTACCCTACGCGCGCTTGTTGGCCGAGGCCTTTGGCGCCGAGGTCGAGCTTTTGCGCGTGACCGATCCTGACGCTCGGCCGCCGTTTGTCGGGCAGCCGAGCGGCGATTACTTGAAAATGGCCGCGCTGCGATGCTTGCCCGGCGTGAGTTACTTTTGCGTTGAGAGCACCGGTTCGCCGGCACAAACGATCATCGAAGCAAGCCGTAAGGCAGACCTGATCGCGATGGCGACCCACGGCACATCGGGATTGCGCCGGTGGCTGCTCGGCAGCGTCGCCAGCAAGGTGGCCCAGAGCGCCACTCTACCGCTGCTCTTGGTGCGCCCCCTTGAAGGGGCATCGTCTTCCTTGATGGCGCCGCTGAAAACCGTCTTTGTGCCGCTCGACGGCTCGCCACTGGCGGAGAAAGTCTTGCCGCAGGTGATTCCGATCGCCAAGAAGCTGGCGCTGCAAGTGCATCTGCTGCGCGTATATGCGCCGCCCTTGAGCGCCTACGTCGCCGCCGATGGCATGATCGTTCCTGGTGCTGTCGATTTTCAGAACCCACTCAAGGAAGAAGCGCAGAGTTACTTGGACGCGAAAGTTGCTGAGCTGCAGGCCGAAGGTTTGGAGCGCGTTGTCGCGACGGCGCTGGAAGGCGACGCCGCCGACGAAATCATCGAGCTGGCGTTGAAAACTTCAGACAACTTGATTGCAATGACGACCCACGGCCGCTCTGGCCTTGGCCGCTGGGTGATGGGCAGTGTGGCGGAAAAAATTGTCCAGCATTCGCGCGATCCGGTCTTGCTGGTACGGCCGCTGTGACGCGCCTATTTGTCTTGATTCTGTTCGCGACGGACCAGCTTTTTCATAAAATCCATCCGTGGCCTTGGATCGTCTCGATCAGTGCCTGGCGGCGCATCGCCCCTGGAACCAGGTGTACGAAGCTCAAGACCCTCTTGCCGGACAGGTAGCGTCTCGTCCCTGCCAAGATCGATCGATACTATCATTCGATATCCGCTACCTTGCGCACGCCGTCGCCCCAATCTTCGACTTTAAAATCACTGAACGGCACGATAATCGGTTCTTTCTCGTCGATGGCGATCATGCGCCCTTTGTATTGGAGCAAGAACGAAATCTTGAGTAACACCGAGTCGTCACGCACATCGATGAGAGTGACCTTTTCTTCGAAGTAGGAGTATTCTTTTTTGCGAAAGATTTCCTTTACTCTTTCGCGGGTCAGAACCTCTTTGGCACCCAGAAATCCAGCCATACCTGCCCCCTCCTTCGCGCCCAGCGCGGGAATGTCGATTCTGAAATCTAATAGCGCGGCATTTGACCCGCGACGCTTAGTCCAGGCCCTCGACGTAACGAAGAATATCGGTGGTCGTCACCAGCCCGACCAAGGCGCCGGCGCTGACCACCGGGACACAGCCGATTTTTTTCTCCGCCATCAGATGGGCCGCTTCTTTGATCGGCGTGTCCGGCGCGACGGTGATCACGCGCTTTTTCATCACTTTCTTGATCGCTACGCTCTTTAACAGCGCTGACTTGTTTTTCTGTTTGAGCCCAAAGATCTGCGTGCTCGCCGTGCCGAGGAGATCGCGCTCGGTGATCATGCCAACCAGGCGGCCGTCGTCGATCACCGGAATGTGGCGAATCCTGCCGAGGGAAATAACGTCATTGGCCAAGTCCAGGGTGTCGTCCGGTTTGAGCGTTACGGGCGAGCCCATCATGATCTCCTTTACGACCCCTTCTTTGCCGTTTTTCATTGTCAGTCCTCCTCTAACCGGTCTAAAAAGCAGCGCAGCACGTCGACATAGCTGACGATCCCCACTAGCCCTTCGGCCTCGTCGACGACGGGAATGGCGCCGAACTTCTCTTCGATCAACAACTCGATCGCGCCGCGCAGATCGTCGTCGGGCCCCAACAATGTTGGGTCAGTAGTCATCAGATCTCGCACCAGCGTCCTGCGGGCTTTCTCATAGGCTTCCGGGCTTTCTCCCAACGAGCGGCTGACATGAGCGCGCACGTCGCGGTCGGTGACGATGCCGACCAGCTCCCGGCCTTCGATCACGGGAATCTGCCGAATACTGTGCTCCGCCATCAACTCTTCAACTTTGCCGACGGTTTCACTCGGCAGAACCGATAACGGATTGCGGGTCATGACCTCGACAACTTTCATCCTCCCTACCTCCTTGCTGCACGTAGTGGCGAGTTGGTTCGCCAGTCTTTTGTTCTGCACTGTCCATGCCAAGCAAAAGGATAAATCTTCGCTGGAGAATTCAGCGATTAGCGCACCGTGGCGCGATCTAATTTTCAATCTTGCGAAAAATCGCCGCTGATTTTTTAGGGATGAGAAAACAATTGGACCCGTTCGCGTTTTCATGGATGGCGTGCAAGTCGCGGTTAGAAATGTAGGGGCGCGATTTATCGCGCCCTCTCGATTAGAACCCGAAACTCGGAGTTAACACCCGTAACCCGAAACCGCCTCCTAGCCCCGGGCATGCTTCTTGCGCGAGTTCTGAGTGTCAGCGAGGAGGTTGCCGTGGGCGAGAAAGTCAGCAAGATATTGGCGCCGACCGATCTGTCGAGACTGTCGCGCGCGGCGGTGCGCTACGCTCTAGAAATGGGGCGGGACCAGAATGCTGCCGTGATCGTCTACAACGTGATCAACGAGGAGGGCGCCTGGTTCGACAAAGACGACCGTCTGAATCCGGCCAGTGCTCTTCTGCCGCCGCAGAAAGAACGGCTCCATGAGTTCCTCCGCGACAACTTTGCCGATCTGATCGGCAAAGTCGAAGTCACGGAACTGGTCGAGGCCGGTGTGCCGCACAACAAGATTGTGCAAAAGGCCGAAGACGAAAAAGCCGACATGATCATCATGTCGACCCATGGCCGGACTGGTTTCGAACAGGTTTTGCTTGGCAGCGTGACCGCCAAGGTGGTCGCCCGCGCGCCGTGCCCGGTGTTGTCAATTCGTCCGCCGAAAAGCGAACCCAAATAAACTGTTTGGAGGTGCGTAGTGAAGCACCCGGACAAGATCCCCGTTGTCGGCGCAGGGATGACCTCGTTTCCGTACTTTGTCGAGGCGGACGAAACGGTATTGGCTGTCGAGAAGATGATGGATGCCCACGACATCCGCCACTTGCCGGTACAGCAAAACGGCAAGCTCGTCGGCATCGTATCCGAGCGCGATTTGCACCATCGGGTTGCCCGCTCGGCTTCGGTTGAAGCCAAGCAACAATTGAAGGCGCGCGACGTGATGGTTGCGGAGCCGTATGTCGTCGGTTTCAGCACGCCGCTCAACGAGGTAGTGGCGGCGATGGCGCAGCGCCACATCGGCTCAGCGATTGTCGTGCGCCGCGGCAAACTTGCCGGCATTCTTTCCGCCATCGACGTCTGTCGCATCTTCGCGGAGTATCTCGCCTCACACTTCCCAAACAGTGGCGGAGACAACCGAGCCGCCTAGCCTAAGCTTCGTACTCCGCGCCTCCGAGACTGTGTCGCAATGCCGTTCATGTTTCGACTGTCTCACCAAGACGGGAACTGCCTTGCCACAAAATCAACCACTTGTCCGTTCGCCCTGAGACCTGTCGAAGGGCTCCGAGCTGATGGCGACACAGTCTCTCCGACCGCAGCAGTCCTCACATTGTTTGTGGAACCCTGCTCATGTAAAACAAAGGCTTCCTAAAGCAGGGAGTCTGTGAAATCTACTTTCTTCTACGGTTGGATCATCGTCGGCATCTCGATGATCGCGGGCTTCTTGGGCTCCGGCGTCAGCAACGTCACCATGGCGGTGGTGTTGAAACCGATCAGCGAGGACTTGCACTGGAGCCGAGCGCTGACCGCTTCGGCAATAACCCTGGGCTCGATCGGCGGCGGGCTGCTGGCGCCGATATTTGGGCCCATCGCCGATCGCCTCGGGCCGCGCTATTTGCTGCCGTGCGGCGCCGCGCTGGTCGGTACTCTGGTGATGGCGTTGAGCTTGTCACACCAACCCTGGCAGTTTTACGCTACCTTCGTGCCGGCCCGCGCCCTCGCCGAAACGCTCCTGACCGGAGTCGTGCCGATGACTGCGGTAGCGAATTGGTTTTACGCCAAGCGACCGCGCGCACTCGGCATGGTGGCACTATCGATTCCTTTCGGCTCGTTCGCGCTCTCGCTCATTTATCAGAGCATGATCGTCGCCTACGGCTGGCGCAGCGCTTTTCTGATGCTCGGCGCGGCTCTGTGGATTTTTGTTGTCGTGCCCGGCGCGCTGTTCCTGCGCCGCCAACCCGAAGACATGGGGCTATTGCCCGATGGCGCGCTAGCTCTTGCGGAGAAGCCTACCGGAGAGAAAAGCGACGGACACGGAAGCACGCCCACCGAGCGCAGCGCCACCTTGCGCGAAGCCATGGGCACGAAGGCCATGTGGCTGCTGGTTGCGGCGGCGACTTTCTCGTCGCTCTCCACCGGCGGCGTGGCGTTTCATCTGGTCGCCTATTTCACCGATCTAAAAATTCCCGCCGCCCTCGCCGTCGGTGCTCTCAGTTTGATGGCGTTGACCGGTGCCTTCGGCAGCGGCCTGTGGGGCACGTTGGCGGAGCGGGTTCATCCACGCCGGCTGGCGCTGTTCACCATGTGTCTGTCGGCGACGGCAGTGGCATTACTCACCCAAGTGAGGGTGGTGCCGATGGCGTTTGTGGTCGCGGTCTTGTTCGGTCTGTCGGCGCGCGGCGGCTTTGTTTTAATGCACGTGCTGATCGCGCGCTACTACGGCCGGCGCTCCTTCGGCGCGATCAGCAGCGTGCTCGAACCGTTTCACAAGGGCGGCCTCGGCGTCGGCGCCTTGATTGCGGGGCTGGGCTTCGACTACGCCGGCAACTACCGGCTGGTTTTCTGGGTTTTCGTGACCAACTACCTGATCGCCGCGATGCTGACGTTTCTAGCGCGCCAACCGAAGATCGCCGGGGGTGACGCCAAAGCGTTTTAGCAGCCGAGTCTATCCGTCCTATTTATAGCGCTGCTCGTATTGCTTCTTCAGCGCTTCCGCTTCTTCAGGCTTCAGACCTTTTAGCCAGAGATGTTCGTCTTGGCGCAGCAGGTCTGCGACTACTTTTTCATATTTTTGTTTCATCGCCGGGCCCTTGGTGTCGGCCACTTTGACGACTGCGGGTAGAAACTTTTGGTAGAAGTGCTTCGACACTTCGTACATGCCGTGCCAGTGGGTGTAGTCCGGCCCCATCATGCTAGCGCCGTGGCGGGCGCGGCGGCCTTCGTGGTGCCAGAGCTCGTAGAAGACCCATTGGACCTCGTGCTCGAAGGGTGCGGCGGGATTCAAAACTTTGTCGGCGGTCAATTGGTCCATGATCTTTTGCGCCGGCCGGGCGAACTTGTCGTTGTATAAAATCACCAGGTCGTCGAACTGCTTGTAAAAGTTATTCACATAGGTGTCGTTGTGACAGTTGAGACAAACGCCTTTCATGTTTTTGCGCCGGTCTTCCCAGGTGAGAATGCTTTTGACTTTGCGCATGACCTTCTTGTTGACCAGCGCTTCGTTCTCGACCACTTTGTCGACGGTTTCGACCTGATCGCCGATCTTGGGCAGCGCGCGGGTGTCGGGATAGTCTTCTTTGAACCCGTCTTCGTAAGTGACCCGGTTGATTTTGGTGCTGATCACCGGGCGCAGCGTCCAGCTAATGCGCTCGCCGACGTCGTGATTATTCCCGGCGTTGACGCCCTGCGGCGTCATATGGCCGCTGATATGGCAGGTCGCGCAGGTCGGTGCGGCGGCGTAGTCGCGCCCGAGAATCCAATCGCCGACTTTGTTGAGCGCCATCTTGTCGCGGTTGGCGTGAAAGGCGATGCCGTGCTTCGACTCATTATAGATTTCGATCTGCGGATGATCCGGCCCCATGTGGCACTTGCCGCAATTTTCCGGCGAGCGCGCCACGGCGGCTTGGAAGCTGTGGCGCGAGTGGCAAGCGTGGCACGAGCCCTTCGAGCCATCCGGATTCAAACGCCCCATGCCGCTGTTGGGCCAGGTGGTCGGATCGATCACCGGCTTGTTGTCTTTGCCGATGCGCAGGATTTCGCCTTTTTCGTCGCGCTTGAATTTGATGATGCTGCCGTGGCATTGCCAGCAGCCGTTGACGGCGTCGGCGACGTTGCCGGGTTTGCCGGCGATGCGCTCGGCGAGAATGTTGTCCAGGCTGGCGAGAATTTCGCCGGCCTTGGCGTGATGGCTCTTGGCAAATTCTTGATGCTGCTTGGTATGGCAGCGGGCGCAGTCCTTCGGTGTGACCAGCGCGGAGATTAACACACCCTCGTGGTTCCAGGCGTCGATGTCGCCCTTCTCTGCTTGATGGCAGTCGACGCAGCCGACGCCCAACTGGGCATGGCGCGAGCCTTCCCAATCTTTGACCAGCGCCGGCGCATCGGTCTTGTGACATTTCATGCAGCCGGAGTTGGCGGCGGTGACGACGGGTTCGAGCCGTTGTTCGACGCGGTGCTTTTTCGATTCTTGATAGGCGACAAGCAATAGCGCGCCAAGAAAGAGAAATGACAACCCGGCGACAATCCAGCGTTTGATATTGAGCGACATCGATCCTCCGCTACGCCGCGAAGGCTTCCCATACTGTTAGAATGAGAAAGCCCAGAAATGCGATCACGCCTAAAATGACCGGAACTTTATCCGAAATCTTCCAGCGCCGAGTCATCCAGGCTTCGATGAACGGCCAGAAAAAGGCGATGGCGCCGATGGCCATTGTTAGCACGACGCTGAGTTTCAGTGACGTCAACTTCAGCAAGCGAAAATTGAAATAGAAATACCATTCGGGCTTGATGTGCGCGGGCGTTTCATTTGGATTGGCCGGCTCGCCGAGGCGCGCTCGACAGCAGTCAAAGTCAAGGGTGGCACCATGCTGTTTCTCGCCGGACATACGGCGAGCCAGCCCAATCCCAACGCGGACTTGGGCAACTTCGAAGCTCAGTTCAAAGCGGTGTTCGACAAGATCGGCAATACTCTGAAACAAGACGGCGGAACCGTCGACGACATTGTCTAGATCGGGGTGTTTCTAACCGACCTGCGCTACGCGCCGCAGTTTAGCAAACTCGCCAAAAGCTGTTTAAAAAAGGCTACCCGGCCATCACCTTCGTCGAAGTCAGCCATCTGGCGCGGCCGACCAGCGTGATAGAAGTGCAGCCGATCGCGGTGCTGCCATAGCTATCGAGCTGCAACTACCTCACACAAAGGCGCGGGGATCGCAAAGGTTCGTAGCGGTGAGAGTTTGGTTATTCTTGCAGCTTGCCATCCAAGGTGTTAGAAAAGATTTCTCCGTGGTCGCATAGCTCAGATGGTTAGAGCGCGCGCCTCACATGCGCGAGGTCGTAGGTTCGATTCCTACTGCGACCACCATTTCTTCTGGCGGTCCTGTAAATTTTCCGCCGCAGACCTGCGCCCAAAGACTTGCCAAGGTTCTGCACCGCATCGGTCATACGTTCCATCACCGTCTTGCAACAATCACAACCCTTAGGCGATGAACAAATTCCCAGCGTCGCTCCGACTCCCACCGGCCTCAATCCTGCGAATTACACGGCCACTTTGGAGGCCGGATTCAGGGAAATACGCACTACGAACTCTTGCGCTTTTTAAGCTCTTCGATTAGCTGCGGCACGACCTTGAAAAGATCGCCAACGACGCCGAAGTCAGAGTATTGAAAGATTGGCGCTTCGGCGTCCTTGTTGATTGTGATGATATATTTCGAGGTCTTCATGCCGGACAAATGTTGCACCGCGCCGGAAATGCCCAAGGCAAAATAGATGTCTGGCTTGACCGTTTTGCCGGTTTGACCGATCTGCATGGCGTAGGGGACCCATCCCGCATCTACCGCGGCGCGGCTGGCACCGACGGCACCGCCCATCAGTTCTGCTAGCTCCCGCAAAATCGCAAACTGCTCTTCTCCCTTTAGGCCGCGCCCGCCGGACACGACAACTTTCGCGCCTTCCAACGACGGTCCCTCGCGCTTAACAACGACGCGCTCTTTCATGTGTACTTTGCGCAGCGCATCGCCCGCTGCCGCTGGAACTTCTTCCACCGCTAGCGGTTGTTCGTTAATCTTGGGCTCGAATGATTTCGGGCGCACGACCAGAAGTTTTGTTCCAGAATGGACCAGCGTGCTGGTGTTTTGGTAGCTCGCTCCGAGGGCCGGAATGGTTGCTACGACGCTCCCGTCTGTCAATTCGAAATCGCCAACGTCGGTTATCGCGCCGCAATCCAGGCGGGCGCTCAAATTGGCAATGAGATCACGCCCAGAATAGCTCGATGCACACAACAGCACGGCTGGTTTGTATTGGGCGATCAGTCCGGCGACAGACTCCGCTGCCGGGAGTGTCAGATAATCACGATAAACCGCATCGGCGCAGCGATAGACCTTGCTGGCGCCATGTTTAGCCAGGGTTTGTGCCGCGTCATCGGGAGCCGGGCCGAGCAGGATTGCCTCGGCTTTGCCGACCTCGGACGCCTTGGCGAGCATTTCCAGGCTCGTGGTGGTAATGCGATCGTCGCTTACTTCAGCGTATACCCAAATTGTCTCGGCCACTTTAGATCACCTTGATTTCAGCAAGAAAGTCCGCAATCTGCTTGCCGCCTTCCCCTTCGTCGGTCACCATCTTACCGGCCTCGCGCTTGGGCGGGCGGCCGATGGTTAAAACTTTTTCCCGCGCGCCTTTTTCGCCCACTTGATCGGCGGGCACTCCCAGGTCTGCTGCGGTCATAACTTTGATCTCTTTTTTCTTGGCCGCCATGATGCCTTTTAGTTGCGGATAGCGCGGCTCGTTGATGCCGCTGGCGCAGGCCACCAACGCTGGCAATGTCGATTGGACAACGTCGAAGCCGGCTTCGCTCTGGCGTTTGATGGCGATCTTATTGCCATCCACCGTGATTTCGCGCGCGAACGTCAGCGGCGGAATGCCGAGCAGTTGGGCGATCTGGCCATGGACGATGCCGGCGTAGCTGTCCCCGGCCTCGGTGGCACAGATCACCAAATCGAATTCGAGTTTCTTGATTGCGGCGGCCAGCAGTTTAGCCGTGGCGAGTGTGTCGGAACCGGCCACCGTGTCATCTAGAACATGGATCGCTGAGGTGACGCCCATCGCGAGGGCATTGCGGATGCCAATAGTCGCGTCGCTCGTTCCCATGGTCACGAGCGTCACCGCACCGCCAAGTTTTTCGGTCAGCCGCAGCCCTTCTTCGACGGCGCTGGCCGCCATCGGATCGAGCTCGTGGGGCACGCCTTTGCGAATCATGCGCTTGGTGTTCCCATCTAACTCGATCGTAACCGTACTGGCAGGAATAACCTTACCACAGACGACGACGTTCAATGTTCAGTTCTCCCTTGGTTGGAACTAACAGGTTACAGATACAACAAAGGCGCCTTTGCGGGCAAGGCGCCTTGTTGAATAAATGGCCGATTGTCGGCTAGCGGTTCAAAAGATTGTTAGGCCAACCACTCCTTAACGTTGCCATCCATGACTACGTCGAGGATTTCTTTACAGTCGGCGATCGCCTGATCGACGACCTTCTGATCATCCTTCAAGTGCGGCAAGCCAGTGCCGACGGCTTTTTTAATAGCCTGGATGAATTCTTTAAACTGCTGATCTAATGCCTCAGTGTTGGGTGCTGCGTCCATGGATTCCTCGATTCCAAATTATGTGTAGAGCCGGCCCTTGTTAGGATCGGGAATCGTTAGTCCCAACTTCGTCAACAAGGTGTCGATTTCTTCTTTGTACTGGGCACGGGCCACGGCATTGGGACGGCGCTTCAGTCCCCAGTGCATGTACCGTTCAGAGCGGTAAGATTTACTGTTGCCAAACATGTCGAGACCTTTGACGTACCAATAGTCGACCGCGTTTTGCGCACGCTCCTTACTTTCGCCGCCCTTGGCGGCCATTTCGGAGAGTGCGTTGACGCCGAAGTCGACATGCCCTTCTTCTTCCCGGATCATATCGGGATCCTCAACCAGGCGGGCCAGAGGCAGATAGGTGCAGCCGATGAACTCTTCGAGTTGGAAACGGCCTACCCGGTCAATCAAAGCACCGAACACCGCGTAGTCTTCCCAGGTTTGGATTTTGCCGCGGAACGCTTCGACGTAGCGATCCTGATTGGAACGGCTGAGAACGTAGGAAACATCGACGCCCATGTCGCCGGCGAGTTTGGCGATCTTACGATAGTGATCCAGCTCTTCGGCCGCCGTGCGTGCCACGATCAACTGATCGAGCTTGGTCGGTGCGTTGGGCAGCATGTCTCTGATATAAAGATTGGGGCCGCCGATCTCGCAGTCCGCTTGGATCGCGAGCACGCGGCGCAGCAAGTCCTGATACTCGGGGCCTTGCTTCTCGAAATCTTTTAACTCGATCTTGTCAGTGAACATCCGGCCCTCCTGAATTTAAGGTTAACGTTTGCGGGTAACTTATTGAAAATCAGTAACAAAAGAGCAAGGAGAAATCAACCGAAGAGGCGCCCGGGGTGCGCCTTTACAGAGCTCGTATTGTCCTCTACAGTCCGCACAAAAGCCTCAGGAGCGGACTGCGCTTTATGGGTGAAAACCTTACCCTACTGACCGACCTTTATCAGCTCACCATGGCGCAGGCTTATTTTCAGAGCCGGCGCGCGGGCGCGGCGACGTTTAGTTTGTTTGTGCGCACCTATCCGCAAAACCGCAGCTATTTCGTCAGCGCTGGTTTGCAGGATGTTTTGACTTATCTTTCCGAGCTGCACTTCGATGACACCGACATCGACTACTTGCGATCCAAGCGGTTGTTCGCGGATGACTTCCTTGAGTTTCTTCAAACGGTGCGCTTCACCGGCGAAGTCTGGGCGATTCCCGAAGGGCGGCTTTTTTTTCGAGATGAGCCGGTGCTAGAAATCACCGCGCCGATCATCGAAGCGCAGCTGGTCGAAACTTTCATTATCAACCAGGTCCAGCTGCAATCGCTCATCGCTACCAAGGCGGCGCGTTGTGTTCATGCGGCGCAGGGCCGGAGCGTCGTCGATTTTTCGCTGCGCCGCACGCACGGTAGCGACGCCGGGTTAAAAGTCGCGCGCGCGAGCTATCTCGCCGGTTTCAACGGCACCAGTAATGTTCTCGCTGGCCAGCGCTACGACTTGCCGATCGTCGGCACCATGGCGCATTCGTTCATTTCCAGTCATGAGCAGGAGATCGACGCGTTTCGTAGCTATGTGAAAAGTTTTCCGCACAACTCGATTCTCTTGATCGACACTTACGATACCCTTGCTGGCGCCCGTAAAGCAGTCACCGTGGCAAAAGAAATGGCGGCCCGCGGCGAAAAACTATTAGGCGTGCGCATCGATAGCGGCGATTTACTGCCGCTGGCGCGCGAGGTGCGCGGTATTCTCGACGAAGCTGGTCTTATGGACGTGAAGATCACCGGCAGTGGCGGTCTAGACGAATACGATCTTAGCGATTTTTCCCGAGCCGGGGCCGCCTTCGATAGTTATGGCGTCGGCACCAAGATGGGTACGTCGGCGGATGCGCCCTGGTGCGATATGGCGTACAAGCTGGTCGAGTACGGGAATCGGAGCGTCGTGAAGATGAGTCCCGGCAAAAGATCTTGGCCTGGTAAGAAACAGGTTTTTCGTTGCTTGGATAAAGAAGGCAAACTTCTCGGCGACGTCATTGGCATGCGCGACGATGTCTTTGCCGATGCCGAGCCGTTGTTGAAGAACGTTATGGCACGGGGAGAAATCACGGCGCCATTGCCATCGCTCGGAGCCACCCGCGAGCTTTTTCTGCAAGAATTCGCCTGTCTGCCGCAGCCTATCAGAGCGATTCGTAAGCCGGAAACTTACCCGGTGGAGTTTTCCCCGCGGCTGCAGGCGCTGCGGGCGGAAGTTGAACGGGATGTATTGGGCAAGCGGTGAAACCGCTCAATCGGCTTGAACGGCTGGAACAGGCTCAGAATTTAACTACCGCCGCGCCCCAAGCAAAGCCGGCGCCGAAAGCGTTGAGCAAGACGATATCGCCGGGCTTGATGCGCCCCTGTTTGCGCGCTTCGTCGAGGGCGACGGGAATCGATGCTGCCGATGTGTTGCCGTATTTGTCCAAGTTAACCATGACCTTTTCCATGGGCACGCCCAGACGCTCGGCCAAAGCGACGATGATTCTGCGATTGGCTTGGTGGGGCACTACCAGCGCGACCTGATCAACTGTGACACCTGCTTCGTCGAGGGCTTGGCGGCTGATGTCCTCCATGGAGCGGACGGCTAGTTTGAAGACCTCTTTGCCGTTCATGGCGATGGTGTGCTCGTTTTTGCGCACGGTATGCTCGGTCGCGGGATTAAGCGATCCGCCTGCCCGCACATATAGAGTCTTGGCATAAGAGCCGTCGGTGCGCAGTTTGGTGCTAAGAATGCCTTTGCCATTTTCTTCCGCTCTCAGGACGACGGCACCGGCGGCGTCGCCGAAGAGGATGCAAGTGCCGCGGTCTTGCCAATTGAGCACACGACTGAGAGTGTCTGAGCCCACCACCAGGGCGGTGTTGACCTGGCCGGTTTGGATGTAGACATCGGCCACCGACAGGGCGTTGATGAAACCGGAGCAGGCCGCGCTGACGTCAAAAGAAAAAACCCCGCGCGCGCCGAGCTTGTCTTCAAGCAAGCATGCAGAGCTGGGAAATGGATAATCGGGCGACACCGTGCCCATGATGATGGCGTCGAGATCCTTGGCCTCCATGCCGGCATCGGCCAGCGCGCGCTCGGCGGCGCGCAGCGCCATGTCGGCATTGCCTTTGCCTTCTTCCAGGATACGCCGTTCTTTAATGCCGGTGCGAGTGGTGATCCATTCGTCGCTGGTCTCGACGATTTTTTCCAGATCATGATTGGTGACGATCTTGCTGGGAATCTCCGACCCGGTTCCCAGGATGACGCTCCGGCGCTTCACACCGCTCATTGCGCCCTCCGAAAGATCACACACGCGTTGGTGCCGCCGAAGCCGAAGGAATTGGAAAGCGCCACATCGATGGCCGCCTTGCGCGCCTGGTTCGGCACGTAGTCAAGGTCGCATTGGGGGTCGGGGTTTTCATAATTGATGGTCGGCGGAATCACGCCATGGTGCAGTGCCAGCACGGCATAAACTCCCTCCACCGCGCCGGCTGCACCGAGCAGGTGGCCGGTCATTGATTTCGTCGAGCTCACCGGGAGCTTTGCGGCCCCTTCGCCAAAGACCGTCTTGATCGCGGTGGTTTCGTTGGCGTCGTTGTATTCCGTCGATGTGCCGTGGGCATTGATATAGCTAACGTCGCTGGGCGCGATTTGCGCGTCCTTGAGCGCCAAGCGCATGCAGCGCGCTGCGCCTTCGCCCTCGGGCGCCGGTGCGGTCATGTGATGGGCGTCGCCGTTGGCGGCGTAGCCGATGATCTCTGCGTAAATCTTCGCGCCGCGGGCCAGCGCATGTTCGCGCTCTTCGAGAATCAAAATGCCGGAGCCCTCGCCGATGACAAACCCATCGCGCTCGGCGTCAAAAGGCCGACTCGCGCGCTCGGGCTCGTCGTTGCGCGTCGACAGCGCCTTCATCGCGGAAAAACCACCGACCCCTAACGGTGTGATCGCCGCCTCGGCGCCGCCGGTAATCACCGCATCTTGCACGCCGCGCCGGATCATGTGATAGGCCTCGCCGATGGCGTGGGTGCCGGACGCGCACGCTGAGGTCGGCGTGAAATTAACGCCCTTGGCGCCGTAGCGGATCGCCACATGGCCGGGCGCCAGGTTGGAAATTACTTTGGGAATAAAAAACGGCGAGATCTTGCGCGGGCCGCCCGCCATCAAGGCTTCCTTGGTGACTTCTAAAGTATCGAGCCCATTCATGCCGACGCCGATTATGACGCCAACGTTTTCGGCGTATTCCCCTTCGATTTTCAGGCCGCTGTCGTTCATGGCCTGGGCGGTGGCCCCGAGCGCATACTGGATGAAGAGATCCATTTTTTTGATCTCTTTGGGTTCGATGTAATCCTCCGCCTTGAAGTCCGGCACCTGGCCAGCGATCTTCGAAGCGAAGGCATCGGCGTTGAACCGGTCGATCTTGCGAATGCCGGAGCGGCCGGCCATGAGGGCTTGCCAGTTTTTTTCGACACCGGAGCCCAGGGGTGAAACTAGACCAAGGCCTGTAACCACAACTCTGCGTTGCTCAGTCGTGCTCATTCCGTAACCAGCTTGTAATGGATTTGCCCATGAAAATAGATCAGAGCTCCCCAAGGGTCAACAGCTTTGCGCGAAATTCCTCAAGTGTTTTGAGCGCTTGGAGTAGATCGAGAGGAACTTAAAGTAACCGATAGGGTTCATGGCGGAGGCGAATCGTACGGATCAACGGTTCTATATGGGGAGCCTGCGCCGGTGCGACCGCTTGCGTTGGCGGTTTTTGCATGGTGGTCAAAACCGCGCCGACCGAGTCGCGCAACGCCGCGAGATCGTAGCCGCCTTCCAGCAAAAAGGCGATGCGCGACTGCGCCGAGTCCTGCGCCAGTTGCAACAACAGCTGGGCCATGGCGCCAAAGCCTTGCTCGGTGACGCCCATGCCGCCCAATGGATCGCGTCGGTGCGGGTCGAAGCCGGCAGAAACCAAAATCCACTCGGGTTGAAACTGGTTGGCCTTGGGCACGATCAATTCTTGAAAGGCGCGCAAATACTCGGCGTCGCAGCAGCCGGCAGGCAGCGGAATGTTGAGTGTGTAGCCTTGGCCGGCAGCGGCACCGATTTCATGGATCGCGCCGCTGCCGGGATAATAGGGAAACTGATGGGTTGACACAAACAGCACGGCAGGGTCTTGGTAAAATGCCGCCTGGGTGCCGTTGCCGTGGTGCACGTCCCAGTCGACGATCAGCACGCGCCGCGCGCCGTGCACGCGTTTGAGATATTCCGCGCCAACGGCGATTGTGTTGAATAAGCAAAAGCCCATGGCGCGATCGTGCAAGGCATGATGACCCGGGGGCCGTACGAGGGCAAAACCGTTGTCGATCTCCTTGGCGGCGATGGCGTCGATCAGCCGCAGCAGCCCGCCGGTGGCGAGCAAAGCGACGCCGAAGGAGTCGCGACAGGTGACCGTGTCACCGTCGAGCGCGTATTGATTTTTCTGCGACGTGGCAGCGACGAGTTTCAAGTAATCGGCGCTGTGGCAAGCTTCGATCTCGCCGCGGGTGGCGGCGCGCGGCGGCATGAGCTGAAACTTCGCCGCATCGAGCTCGTGAGCCATGTCGAGTAAGACTTTGATTCTTTCCGGCCGCTCGGGATGGAACTCGCCCGGCTCGTGCTTCAAATATTCGTCATCAACCACGACGGCAGTCTGCGCCATGACTTCAAGCTAACACTGTTGCCGCGCAGTTGCCAAGCTCAGCAAAATCACTTAGCTTAACTGCATGTTTGGCATCGGCGGTCCCGAACTGTTGTTGATTCTGGCGGTGGCCCTGATCGTTCTCGGTCCAAAGAAGCTCCCGGAGTTGGCCAAAACGTTGGGTAAAGGTTTGGCCGAGTTTCGCCGCGCCACCGATGAGCTGAAAGACGAGTTCCGCAAAATCGAGAGCGAAGTCGAACCGCCTGCAGTGGTGGCCACTAAAGACGATCCGTTTCTCAACATGCCGCCGGAAACCGCCACACCGCCGCCAGCGCCGACGCCTGCCGCTGAGAAAAAGTGACCATGCCGTCGGCTGAAGGGGAGGGCCAGGGACATTCCCCGGGACATCCAGTGGATGTCCAGATGCCTTTTACTTCTCACCTGGGCGAGCTGCGCTCCCGTCTGGTCAAGTCCGTCATCGCCATTGCCATCGGTTTTGTCGGTTGTTTCTACGCCGTCGACGGTATTTTTACCGTCTTGGCAGCGCCGCTGCGGCGCCTGCAAATCCCCGGCCTGACTTTGATCGGTACCGCCGTAGCCGAAGCTTTCTTCACCAAAATGAAAGTGGCTTTTGTCGCGGCGATCGTGGTCGCGCTGCCGGTTCTACTTTGGCAAGGCTGGCAATTTGTCGCGCCGGGCCTCTATGAACACGAGAAACGCTACACGCGAGCTTTCGTCGCCTGCGGTTCGCTGTTTTTTCTTGCCGGCGCGGCGTTTTGTTATTTCGTCGTAATCGAGCAAGGTTTGGAATTCATGCTGCGGCACTATGAGAGGATTCAGGTGCAGCCGTTGATCCAGGTGGGCGACTATCTGACGCAGGCGGCGCGGTTGGTACTTGCCTTTGGCGCAATGTTTCAGCTGCCGGTGGCGGCTTTTTTTCTCGCCCGAGTTGGCGTGATCGATCACAGATTTTTGATCAAACACAGCCGCTACGCGGTGGTCGTTATCACCATTCTGGCGGCCATCCTGACGCCGCCCGATTTCATATCGATGATTTTCTTGATGGTGCCGCTGTTTGTGCTTTACGGGGTGAGTATCGGGGTGGCTTATCTGGCGCGCGCCAGAATGAACCGCCTTGAAAGAGAAGCCGAATGAAAAAAGGCCAACCGGTGGGTTGGCCTTTTTGGCAGACACAAGATAGACGAAAACGGCTAACTGTCGTCGTTGATAAACGCACAAGCGGCGAACACCGTGGTCCAAAGGCCGTCTTTGTTGCCGATGGCCGATTGGGTGATGTTCGATGTTCGGACGATCTTGCCGGACATCTTGAATAAATTTTCCCGTTCGTCCCACGCGGTGTCCGGATCGAACTCGATGCCCAACGTGGTCGCCAACATGCTCGCCGCCAGGTCTTCCGCGTACTCGCCGGCCTTCTCTTCAGTCTCGCCAAAGGAGTGGTGCTCGGATAAATAGCCGTGCTGTTCCTGATCCGCAGGGATCGCAACACCCACCGAAGCCGCCACCAGCCGGTTGGGCTCGTTGGTGCTTTCGCGATCATAGACGGAGAAGACAATCTCGCCGGGGCGCAAGAGTTTCGTGCCTTCTTCTTTGGAGATCCGTTTGCAGTAGGGCGGATAGATGCTCGAGACGAGCACCAGGTTGCAGTAAGCCAAACCCGCTTGGCGCAACGCCAACTCGAAGGACGCTAGCTTTTCTTTATGGACGCCCACACCTTTGGTGAAAAAACATTTCTTAGGAATCATGGTGCGCGTGCTATAACATGAAACGAAAAAACCTACAAGAATTCGGCCGGCTGACGAGGGAAAAGAAAAAATCCTAGTCTCACCGCGTTCCGAATTTCTTTCCTCATTCGACAATCACCAGCACCGCGCCGCCTTCCACCGTGTCGCCGGGCTTCACTTTGATTTCTTTGACTTCGCCGGCGATCGGGCTATGCACTTCGTTTTCCATCTTCATCGCCTCGACGATCACCAAGCCCTGACCTTTCTCCACAGCGTCGCCTTCGGCCACCAGCAGCGCAATGATTTTGCCCGGCATGGGCACGGAGACTTTTTGCCGACCCTGCAGGGCGGCGCCGCTTGCTTCGCCGACGCGCACGCGCCGCTCATCCAATAGGTTGATATGATAAACGCGCCCGTCCACTAGCACGCGGTACTCGTCTTCGCTGTTGTCGACCTCGATCTCGAAGGACCGATTGTCGACGATCAGCGAATAATTGGTGCGCCCGGTTTTTTTGCCATCGACTACGAATTCGTGGCCGTCGACGTTGACCCGGTAAACGGACTTGCCGCTTTCTTCGATTTCGACGGTGTAGGATTGTTCGCCCAACTTTGCGATGAAGGCCATAGCTATTCGCTCAGGGGTTCGGCTTCAAACTCTCGCCGTGGGTCCAAGCCGGATCGCTGCCGATCACGATCTTTTCCAGCCCCGGGCCGCGGTGCGCAACGCGCTCCGCTTGCCCTGCTCGCGCCACTTGGAGGGCTGGGCGGCGCGGTTGGCCAACAGCCCGATGGTGTTTTCTTGCTCGCGGTGCAAAGCGGCGATGGCCGCCGAAGCGAGCGCAATGTCTTTGTGCGGGAAGACCTCTTCTTTGTTCATGTTGCGGTATTCTTCGTCGATGAAACCGGTGCTGAAATCCCCCGACATGAAGCGTGGGTGGCGCAGGATCCATTGATGAAATGAAATGTTGGTTTTGATGCCGCGCACTTGATACTCGCGCAGGGCGCGGCGCATGCGTAAGATCGCTTCGATGCGATTTTCGCCCCAGGTGATCAATTTGGCGATCATCGGATCGTAGTAGATCGGCACCTCGGCGCCCTCATACACACCGCAATCATTGCGCAGGCCGAGGCCCTCGGGCAGACGCAATCCTTCGATCTTGCCGGGGCAGGGCATAAATTGATTCTCAGCGTCTTCGGCGTAGATGCGGCACTCGATGGCGTGACCGGTCTGCGTAATGTGCCGCTGGCGCCAGGGTAAGTAGCCGCCGGCGGCGATCTCGATCTGCGCCTTGACCAGATCGATGCCGACCACCCGTTCAGTGACGGCGTGCTCCACCTGCAGGCGCGTGTTCATTTCGAGGAAATAGAAATTTTGCTCTTGATCCAAAAGAAATTCCAGCGTGCCGGCGCCGACGTAGCCGACGGCGCGCGCCCCTTGGATGGCGATGCGGCCGATGCGCCGGCGCGTGCGGTCTTCCAGGCCCGGCGCCGGCGACTCTTCGATGACTTTTTGATGGCGCCGCTGGATCGAGCACTCACGATCGTATAGGTGAATCACCCGGCCATACTTGTCGGCGAGAATCTGAATTTCGACGTGGCGCGGCTTCTCGATAAACTTTTCGACATAAAGGCGTGGATCGCCGAACGACGAAGCTGCTTCGGAGCCCACCGCGCGATACGCTGACGAGACTTCCCGGCGTGCGCGCACCAACCGCAAACCCTTGCCGCCGCCGCCGGCCACGGCTTTCAACATGCAGGGGTAGCCGATCTTCTCCATCGTTTGCAGGACTTCTTCTTCGGTGCTGAGAATTCCTTCCGAGCCCGGCACCACCGGCACGCCGGCCGCTTTCATCACTTCGCGCGCTTTCACTTTGTCGCCCATCTGATCGATGACTTCCGGCGACGGGCCGATGAAGACGATGCCTTCGTCTTTGCAGCGCTGCGCGAACTTGGCGTTCTCCGCGAGAAAGCCGTAGCCCGGATGAACCGCTTCGGCGCCGCTCTTTTTGCAGACGTCAATGATTCGATCGATGACAAGATAGCTCTGCGCCGAGGGCGCGGGGCCGATTGGGTAGGCGTAGTCCGCGTATTTGACGTGGAGCGATTCGCGGTCGGCTTCGGAGTAAACCGCGACAGTCTCGATATCGAGCTCGCGGCAGGCGCGGGTGATGCGCACGGCGATTTCGCCGCGGTTGGCGATTAGTATTCGCTTGAACATTTTTGACGAAAAGCCGTATAGGCAACCGGCGTGAGGCAACAGGCAACAGTAAGAATCGGAGAGGATGTCTTCCGCCTGCTGCCTGTGGCCTGTTGCCTATGGCCTATTTTAGAGCGGAATATTCCCATGCTTCTTCGGCGGATTGTGGTCTTGCTTGTTTTTGAGCATCTCCAACGACCGGATCAACGTCGGGCGCGTATCCTCGGGATAAATAATCGCATCGATGTAGCCGGCTTCGGCGGCTTTGAACGGGTTGGCAAAAGTCTCGCGGTAGTTGGCGATCTGCTCTTCGCGCGCTTTGGCCGGGTCGCTGGCTTTTTGCAGAGCTTCACGGAAGACGATGTTGATGGCGCCCTCCGGACCCATGACGGCGATTTCGCCGGTGGGGTAGGCGAGATTGACGTCGCCGCGCAGGTGTTTGCTGGCCATGACAATGTAACCGCCGCCGTAGGCTTTGCGTGTGACGATGGTGATTTTCGGCACGGTCGCCTCGGCGTAGGCGTAGAGCAATTTCGCGCCGTGGCGAATAATGCCGTGATACTCTTGATCGGTGCCCGGCAGAAAACCCGGCACGTCGACGAATGTCACGATCGGAATATTGAAGCAGTCGCAGAAGCGAATGAAGCGCGCGGCTTTGACCGACGCGTTGATGTCGAGGCAGCCGGCCAATGCGTTGGGTTGATTGGCAACGATGCCGACCGGGCGGCCGCCCAGGCGCGCAAAGCCGACGAGAATATTGTGAGCGAACTCGCGCTGCACTTCGTAGAAGTAGCCTTCGTCGACCACGGCAGCGATTAATTCTTTCATGTCATAGGGGCGGTTCGGATTGTCCGGCACCAGATCGCGCAGCCGTTTGTCGCGCCGCAGCGGATCGTCGGGGGTCGAGCGAAACGGCGGGTCTTCCTGATTATTGCTGGGCAGAAAGCTCAGTAGCTCGCGCATCATGACCAAACAATCTTTTTCGGTATTGGCCGTGAAGTGGCAGACGCCGCTCTTGCTGCTATGGGCTTCGGCGCCGCCGAGGGCCTCTTTGGTGACATCTTCATGGGTGACGGTCTTGATGACGTCCGGCCCGGTGATGAACATATAGCTATTGGTCTTGGCCATGAAGATAAAATCGGTCACCGCCGGCGAATAGACCGCGCCACCGGCGCACGGGCCGAGGATTGCGGTCAGCTGCGGCACGACGCCCGAAGCCATCACGTTGCGCTGAAAGATTTCGCCGTAGCCGGCCAAGCTGTCGACCCCTTCTTGAATGCGCGCGCCGCCGGAGTCGTTGATGCCGATGATCGGCGCGCCGTTCTTCATTGCCAAATCCATGACTTTGCAGATCTTGTCGGCGACCACTTTGCTCAAGCTGCCGCCGAAAACCGTGAAGTCTTGGGAGTAGACGTAAACCAGCCGGCCGTCGATGGCGCCGTAGCCGGTGACCACTGCGTCGCCGAGAAATTTTTGTTTGTCGAGGCCAAAATCGGTGCAGTCGTGGGTGCGCAGCTTGTCCATTTCAACGAAGCTGCCGCTGTCGAGGAGAATATCGAGGCGCTCGCGCGCCAACAGTTTGCCTTGTTCGTGCTGGCGTTTGGCGCGCTCCGAGCCGCCGCCCGCTTCGGCGCGCTGATTCAAGTCGCGCAACTTGTCGACGTTATCGATGGCCATCGAGAAAAACTTTCCTTGGATGAAGAATTGAACCCTCACCCGCCCGGCGAGTGCCGCGATCATAACAGACACGGTCCATGAGTCAAACGAATTTGGCCTCGACAGCGGGCAAGAATACCTTGAAGTTGTGCGGGGGAATTGTTAGCCTTCTTAAACAATACTTTAGTAAGTGTTAAGCCGCACAAAAATGTTCGATGTAAAAAATCGCCAACGCAAATCCGTCGCGGAAGTGGCACCAGAAGACTCCCACAAATTGAAAAGTGACGAAGCGCTCTTGCTGGTTTCGGCGAGCGAGGGCGATTCGAACATGCTGTATGCGGTGGGTTTTTTCGTGCCCGACCCGTTTATCTTCTTTGCGCACAAAGAGACGAGCTTTGTCGTCATGAGCGATTTGGAGATCGATCGCGCCAAGAAGCAGTCGCGCGCCGATAAAGTGCTGTCGCTGTCGGCGTATCAGAAAAAGCTTCGCAAGGCCGGCAAAGTGCCGGCGATGATCGATATTCTCGATTTGATCTTTCGCGAGCGGGGCATTCGCAAGTTGATCGTGCCGGCAAATTTTCCCGCGCTTTTGAGCGATCAGCTGCGCGCCAAAGGGTTTAGCGTGCAAATCCGCCGCGATCCGTTTTTTGCGGAGAGGGAAACTAAGAACAACATCGAAGTAAAACAAATCACCGAGTCGCTGCGCATCGCAGTACTCGGCCTCGAAGCGGGCATCCGGCTGCTCAAACGCACCCAGCCCAAGCGCGACGGCTACCTTTATGTCAACGGCACGCGCTTGACGTCGGAGATGCTCAAGACCGCCGTCAACACGACGATCATGGCGCAGGGCTGGCTGCCGAGCCACACGATTATCTCTTCCGGCAACCAGTGCGTCGATCCGCATCATGAAGGCACTGGGCCGATCAAGGCGAACACTTCGATCATCTTCGATATCTTTCCGCGCTCGCAGAAAAACGGCTACTTCGGCGACTTGAGCCGCACGGTGGTGCGCGGGCGGGCCTCGGAAACGTTGAAAGAAATGTATGCCACGGTGCAGGCTGGCCAGCAGATCGGCTTTGACTTGATCCGCGCCGGCATCAACGGCCGTGAAGTGCATCAAAAAATTCTCGACCTGTTCGCCGCGCGCGGCTTTAACACGGGCCGCATCGGCGGCCGCATGCAGGGATTTTTTCACGGCACCGGCCATGGCCTGGGCCTCGACATCCACGAAGCGCCGCGCATCGCACCGGTGGACGCAACGCTGAAGACCGGCCACGTCGTCACGGTGGAGCCGGGGCTCTATTACATAGGCCTGGGCGGCGTGCGCCTGGAAGACGTTGTCGTCGTCAAAGACAAAGGCAACCGCAACCTCACCGACTGCCCGCAGTTCTTGGAAGTATAGGTTTAGAGTTTCGGGTCTCGTGTTCCGAGTTTTTCGCCCGTTGTTAGCTTTGCTGTCCGCGGTACAGCCCCGTTCTTGGACCAATCGAACATGAGCGTTGATCGGAATCGGGTTGCGCAACTGGTAGAGTCTCTCAATTCTTCGGACAAACCCAAAATTCGCGCCGCCGTCGATGCGTTAACCCCTCTAGCCTTACAATCCGAAGCGCTACGATCTCAACTCGAGGGGTTACTGAACCAAGCCCAGTCTAACCGCTGGCCGATCGCCTACATTCTTGGTCAATTGCCCGAGCCGTCCGGTGCGGTGATTCGATCGCTACTCGCCGGGCTCGACCATCGTGAACCTGACATCCGCTGGGCGATCGCGCTGCTACTGAACCGCATTGCCAAGAGCCATGGCGAACTTGTGACTTGGTTCATGGACCTGCTCACCAGCGGGACGGTCAATCAAAAACGCATGGCGATTTATTGCTTGCGCGATTTGGAATTGGAGGACGCTGAGAGTCTGCTGGCCATGGTGCGAGCTGTGTGCGACGTCGACGCAACGGTGCGGGTGGCGGCTATTACAAGCTTAAAAAGACGCCGCGATGCCGGAGCCAGCGAACGCGATGATCTGCTACAAAGGTTTCTGCACGACGATGACTTGCGGGTGCGCAACGCTGCGGCGATTACCTTGGCCAACTTGGGCTCGCCTTCCGTTGAGTTGATGCAAGCGCTGCAGGCCGCGGCGGCGGGAGAAAATGCGCAATTAAAAAAATCCGCTGAAGTCGCGCTTGCGATTCTGTACAAACAGTAGCCAGTTGGGCGCAATTCATCGCGCCCTTACATCTTAACGATTGGCGGTTGTTTAAAATGATAGGGGCCGCCAAGCTTGCGCCGGGCGGCCCCGTAGGTGGACTGAGGGGAATTCCCAGGCTCTAGGCCCGAATTCCCTTCACAGAAATCCGCCTAGAGCCTAAGTCTCAGCCACCTCACAGTCAGTACATTTATCAATCATGTCTGGACCACCTCCTTTCCCTGTTCACCACGAAGTGTAAGGAAGCAGTCACGATCTGTCAACAAGAAAGTTGGGCTGGGCTCAGATTTGTCGGTCGGCCTAGCCCGGATTATTCATCGCTGCGGCGCGATCGAAGTGAAACTCTTCCGGAGCGAAGGCAACAGATATCCGCTTCGACGCCGCCTTGTAGGGGCGACCGGCGGTCGCCCTGCTCTGCGAATCGCAGTGGAAAGGTCGAAGAGATGCCCAGCATCGGCGAATTAAACCGAACGATTTGCGCTGATGCCTGCGCTCCTCCAGAGTTCCACTTCGATCGACACAGTGTCATCGGTTTTCCCGGTCGCATGAATAATTCGGGCTAGCGGGCTTTGTCGATCTCTTGCATTAGCGATGCGTCGACGAATTGGCTGGGGTTGGCGCCAATGCCTTCCTTGCCAAGGGTCTTCAGCAAGTGACGCACGCCTTCGAGGTCGACGTGAATTGATTTCTGGAGATGCTTTTGCCCGTAGACAAGTGCGGCGCATCGTTTCTTAGTGCAGCGGCGCCGCGCTTTCGCCCGAGTTGGCGGTCTGTTCGGCGCGCCGGCCTTGAACGACGTAGGTCATGTAGATGCAGTCGGCCATTACGCGGCGCATGTTGTTTTTCATGATCTGGGCGTTGATGCAGGCTTCCTGCAGCTCTTTGGTGTCGGCGTACTTTTTGAGAATCTCTTTTCGGATCACGCCATGCTCGACGTCGACGTCGGCGTGGAGCTTATAAAATGTCAGCGCGTCGTCTGCTACCCATTGGTAGTGTTTGCGAAAGATATCCAGATCGCGCGTCATTGCCTTGGCCGTGTCGTCGCCCTCGGAGACGGCGACGCCGAGCAGCCAAGAGGTTTTGAACGCGGCGTTGGCAAACGCGTCAACCGCGAACTTAACACCGTAGAGCGGCTCGGAGTGTTTCACGAAGTCGCGGTTCATGCCCATGCCGACGCAGACGTCGAGCCAATATTCCGGATGGGGCTTGCCGGATTTGCCGATCAAATCTTCGCCTTCTTCTTCGATGGCCTTGGGCAGCCACATGCGGCGCACGTCCACGTGCGGGCAGTTGTAGAGAATCGAGTACTCTTTCACCGGCACTTGCTTGGTGAAGTAGTAGCGTTCTTTGCCCCAGCCTTGCAGCTGTTCGCGCGTGCACTTGCCGTTGCGGAACAGTTCATCCCACGGGTGCTGCGGCGAGTTCTGGTGATCGAGGCGGTTGACTTCGAAGAACTTGTCGATGAATTCGTCGGCGCCGAGTTTGCGGTCCAGAGTGAACATAGAAATGACTCCTTCGGGTGGCAGAAAGCGGAACGGATTTACCACGGAGACACCAAGTCTGGGGCTCGTGTCTCGTGATCGTGGCTCGTGCTCGCCGGAAAATCCGAAACGAACACGAGCACGAGCGACGAGCCACGATAGTTCCTCGTGGTGAACGTCAATCTGCTTGTTCGCGATAGTGGCCGATGGCGTCCATCAACGGCCGGTCGTTCATGACAAAGAAGATCGCCGGATCTTTCGCGGTGTTCTCATGGCGGTGGCTCTGCCAGAGCGGCACGACGAAGGAGTCGCCTTGTTCCCATTCGAATTTCTGGTCGCCGACGTAGCTAACGCCGCTGCCGCGCCAGACATGATAGATGTCGGAGCTCGTGTGTTTGTGACTTTTAGTCTTTTCTCCCGGGCGCAGCATGTGGACCTGGCAGTCCATGGTTGGCAGCGTCGGCCCGCCAGTAGCAGGGTTGGCATAGTTGAGCACGATGCCATTGTACAGGTCGCCGGGCTGCTCGCCGACGGCGTGCAGAGCTTTTTCAGTGTCGGCCCATTTGTAGCAAAACGCCGGAGGCTGAACCGAGTTTTGTTTCATCCAGGCGGGGCGCAGCGCGCCGGTGGTGGCCAGGGTGTAGCCCTCCGGCCGTGTGACGGTTTGTTTCCTGCGCCCGTCGGGCTCGTGAAAATCGGTTTCGAGCAGACGAACCAGCGGCGCATCGAGACCATCGAGCCACATCATCGGCTCGACGCGGTTCTCGTGATCGTGCCAGGTCCAACTCGGCGTGGTGACGAAGTCGCCTTCGCCGATCTCGAACGCTTCGCCTTCGACGATCAGCCGAGTGCCGTGACCTTTTAAGATAAACCGAATGGCGCCGGCCATGTGGCGGTGCGACAGCGCGTCTTCGCCCGGCTTGAGTAGCTGAAGATTCAACACCAATGTGCGCGTCGTGCCGTTCTTGAGCGATGGATTCCACATTTGAATCACCCGGCGAAATGAGACATCCAAACCGACGACGTCGCCAGCTTTTTCCATGAGCGCGAACATGTCCTTGCCTTTCCAATGACAGGCGCCGAAAGAAGGCACCGGCTCGCGCTTGACGTCGCCCTGGACGTTTTGCCAGTAGCCTTTGAAACTTTTGCTTTCCAGTTCTTTCTCAAACGCTTGAAGTGCTTCGGATGCCATAGCTCATCTCCGCGGGTTAAGTGGCTCAATCTAGCTCGATTTAAGCGCAGCTTGCAAGGCGAGCGGCGCGAAGCGCGTACCGAAGGGATTGAACGGCTGGAACCAACTGGGTTTGGTTACTCGATGTTCTTAACCGTGATCATGTTGGTGCTGCCGGTGACGTGCAGCGGCAAACCGGCGGTGATGGCGACCAGGTCGCCGCGTTTGACCACACCGGATTCCACCGCTTTGCGCTGCAGCATGCGCACCATTTCGTCGGTGCTTTTGAAGCCGTTTACTTTGATGGGATGGGTGCCCCAGACCAGGCAGAGCATTTTGACTGTCTGCGGGTCGGGACTGACGGCGATGAGCGGTTGGGTTGGGCGATAGCGGGCGATCAAGCGCGCAGTGCTGCCAGAGGTCGTGGGAATCAGGAAAGCCTTTACGTGGAGATCGCGCGCCAGTGAGATCGCGCCTAGACTGATCGCCTCGGGAATCGTTTTCTCCAAACCTTCGAAGCGCCGGCGCGGCTCGAGAATCTTTTCGGTTTCCTCGGCGACCTGTGCCATGATGCGCACCGCATCGAGGGGATATTCGCCGGCCGCGGTTTCTTCCGAGAGCATCAAGGCGTCGGTGCCGTCGAGAATGGCGTTGGCGATGTCGGTGATCTCAGCGCGGGTCGGCCGCGGGTTCCACACCATCGAGCGCAGCATCTGAGTAGCGGTGATCACCGGTTTGCCGAGGTGATTGGCTTTGCGAATCATGTCCTTTTGCACGGTGGGGATGCGCTCCTGGGCGATCTCCAGGCCGAGATCGCCGCGCGCGACCATCAAGCCATCGACGGCGTCAAGAATAGCATCCAGATTATCCAGCGCTTCGTGCTTTTCGATCTTGGCGATGAGCGGCAGTTTGCCGCCGAGCTTTTTCATTTCCCGGCGCGCGTAGTGAATGTCTTCGGCGGTGCGCACAAAGGAGAGGCCGACAATATCCACGTTGTTCTCGATGCCGAAGGCGAGATGCTTCTTATCCTCCGCCGTCAGCGCGCGAATGTTGAGCGTGCTCTTGGGAAAGTGAATGCCCTTGTGCGAGCCGAGGATGCCGCCGACGATGATCTTGCACTTGACCTCTTGTCCGCTCACTTGCTCGGCCTCGAGCTCGATCTCGCCGTCGCCGAGCAAGATCGGGTCGCCTTTTTTCACCGCGTCGGTCAGGCCGGCAAAATTGACGGAGACAGCGAGCTCGGAGCCCAACACTTTGCGGCGCGTCAGCACGAAAGGTCGGCGGTTCTGTAGCCGCACGCGGTCGCCGGCGACAGAGCCAATGCGAATCTTTGGACCCGGCAGATCTTGGAGAATCGCAACCGGTTCGGCGAGCTTGCGTTCGAGTTGGCGAATTTTTCGGATGACGCGGCGGTGCGATGTGTAGTCGCCATGGCTGAAGTTCAGGCGGGCGACATTCATGCCGGAACGAATGAGCCCTTCGATCATTCTGTCCGATGAGGTCGCCGGCCCAATCGTGCAGACGATTTTGGTTTTGCGCATTTTGAGTAATGTACACGAGAGTGGGTGGGAATCAATGAAGTTTCGGGTTCCGTGTTACGAGTTTCGGGTTTGACGAACCCAAAAACGCGACCGAGCTCCGAATAACTCGAAACCCAAAACCCAAAACTCAAAACTAGATGCCGGACCCGGTCCGTTTCAGTCGCGGGTCGAGAATGTCGCGGAGCGCGTCGCCGAGCAGGTTGATGCCAAGCACTGTGACGAAGATGCACAGCCCGGGAAACAGCGGCAGCCACCAGGCGGTGCTGATATAAATGCGCGCGTCGGCCAGCATGGTGCCCCAGGTGGGAATGCTCGGCGGCACGCCGACGCCGAGGAAGCTCAAACTCGCTTCGGCGATTATGGACGAAGCCATGGCAAAGGTGCCGATCACCAAGGAGGTTTGTATCAAATTGGGAATAATGTGACGGACGATTATTTTGAGATTGCCCGAGCCGAGGGACTGCGCCGCGGTGACGAAGTCGCGCGCGCGCAAAGACAGCGTTTGCGCGCGCACGACGCGGCAATAGGGAATCCAGCGCTGGGCGATCAACGCAAGGATAAGATTGAATAGTCCCTGGCCGAGAAAGGCCATGATGGTGATGCCGAGCAAGAGCGGCGGAAAGGCCCAAACGACTTCGACCAATTTCTGAATCAGGAAGTCGACCTTGCCGCCGAAATAGCCGGAGATGGCGCCCAGGCTGATGCCGACGAAGCCCGAGATAAAAACCACAGCGAAGGCGACCAGCAGCGAAATCCGCGCGCCGTAAATGACGCGGCTCAAAATATCGCGTCCTAGATTGTCGGTGCCGAGCACGTGCTGCGCGCCCATGCCTTGGGGCGCGCGCATCATCGCTGTCAATTCCTGTTTGTTCGGGTCATGGGGCGCAATCAGCGGGCCGAAGACGCCAATGAAGATGAACGCCAGCACGATCAAGCCGCCGGTGAAGGCTTTGGCATTGAGCCGGGCGAAAAAGCGCGTCAGCAAGCCGGCTTTTTCTTCAGTAGCGGATTCGAGGGTCAATGACTGCATAGAGTGCGTCGATGATTAAGTTGATAGTGACAAACGCCATTGTATAGGTCATCACCAGACCGGTCACCAGTGGATAGTCGCGCGCGTTCAGCGCCGTGATCAACAAGCTGCCGCTGCCCGGCCAGGCGAACACGGTCTCGACAATGATTGAGCCGCTGAGCAGCGTGCCCAACTCCAGCCCGACCACGGTGACGACGGGGATCAAGGCGTTGCTCGTGACATGACGCCAGACGACTTTTTGTTCCTGCAGGCCCTTGGAACGAGCGGTGCGCACGTAGTCTTCGTTCATGACTTCCAAAATTGACGAGCGCGTCACGCGCATCAATATTCCCAACATATTTACGCCCAATGCTAATGCCGGCATGAAGATATGGGTCAGAGCGTCCCAGACCGCGCGCCAATTATTCTGCCGAATGCTGTCGAAAATGTAAAAACCGGTCTGGTCCGGCCCAGCGATGCCATAGGTGCTGCGGCCCGAGGTGGGCAAGATATTCAAGATGCCGGCGAGGAAAAGTATCAGCATGATCGCCAGCCAAAAGCTCGGCATGCTGATGCCGAATAGGCCGCAAGTGGTACCGAGATTGTCGATCCACGAATTCGGCCGAGAGCCCGCCCATACACCGAGCGGAATCGCCAGCAGCGTCGCGATTAGAATCGCGAAGCACGCGAGCTCGATGGTGGCCGGCAGGCGCGTTCTGATCACCGAGGTGACCGGCTCGGCATACTTGAACGATTTGCCAAAATCGCCGGTGGCCGCCGACTTCAAGAAGCGCCAGTATTGAACATAGATCGGCTGATCCAACCCCCAGCGCTCTTTGGCTTTGGCTACCTCCGCGGCATTAGTCTCTTCTCCGAGCAGCATCAAAGTCGGATCGCCCGGCGCGGCGTGGATCAGCAGGAACACCAGCAAGCTGATCAGCAGCAGCACGGGAATCGTGCCGGCGAGGCGGCGGGAGAGATAAGTGACCATAGGAGTCGCTTCACCCTATCTTTACTTGCGGCTTTGTCAAACGGGGACTGGGAAATCGGTGTTGGAACCCAACACTCCTGGACGCCGTCGGCTGTGCCGCTAACTGTTTCTGCCAATGAAGCTGCGCAGCATTTCATTGAACTCCGCCGGATGCTCGCGGTACGAGAAGTGGCCGGCGCGGTTGTAGATATACATGCGCGAGTCGGGCGTGTTGCGCGTGATCAAATCGAAGAGCGCGTAGCCCTGGTCGATGGTGGCCGTCGGATCTTGGTACGACCATGCGAGGAGCGTCGGTTTGCCTAAACCGCGGTCGCGGATGATGCCTAATGTCTCGTCTTTTTGTCGCGCCAGGTGGGGCAGAAAGCGCGTGATGCGTAGTCCCGTCTCTTCCATCTTGCGCACCGCTTCTTGATACTTGGGCAAGGCGGCGACGCGCATCATCACGTCGAGCCACTGCTCGGTGATATGCTCGTGGCCGAAGGAATATTTTTGCAGGACCCAGCGCTGGCTGTCGCGGGAAAGCCGCGGCTGCGGGGGATTGGCCATCACGGTTTCGTTTTTGCTGATGCCGGGTGCGAGCGTGTTGGTGTCGACAAGAATGCAAGTGCTGAAAAGCTCCGGATGCTCGATGGTCAAGCGCGCAACGAGGTAGGCGCCGCGTGAGTGCCCAACCGGGTGGACATTGCGCAAGCTGAGAGTCTTTAAGAAATTGTAAGCATGCTGCACCACCGCCGCCATGGTGTAGTCTTCGTCTTTTTTCGGATTGTCGGTGAAGCCTTGGCCGATCTTATCGACGGCGATGACGTGAAACCAATTCGACAAATCGTCGAAGTTCAAGCTCCAATCTTCGGCGCAGTCGGCGGCGTCGTGGGAGCCAAAGTGACCGCCGTGGAATAAGACAAGATTGGGCCCGCTGCCGGCTTCGAAGTAGCGCGTGCGAATGCCATCGACGTCAATGTATTTTTCGTTTTGCATACGGGGATCTCCTTTGCGGCGTTATTGTCTATTTCGGCTTTGCTTTACCAGCTCTAAAACATAGTCAGGTTTCAGTGGCAGCTTCGTCGCTTCGACGCCCAACGCGTTCGACACGGCGTTCGCCAACGCGGCTCCCGCCGCGGTGATGCCGCCTTCGCCCGCGCCTTTGACTCCGAGCGGGTTGTGCGGGCTTGGGAATTCTTCCGTTGAAAGGAACTGCGCCTTGGGCATCTCCATGGCTGTCGGCATGAGGTAATCCATGAAGTTGGTCGCCAGCGGCTGGCCGTCTTCACTGTAGACAAACTCTTCTAGCATCGCGCCGCCGATGCCTTGGGCCAGGCCGCCGGCCATTTGGCCTTCGATGATCATGGGATTGATTTTGCGCCCGACGTCTTCGGTAACCAGGTAATCGAGAATTTTGATCTTGCCGGTTTCTTTGTCGACCTCGACGACGCAGACGTGGACGCCGTAGGGAAACGGCCGTTTGTCGGTGGCGAAGAAGTCCTCTTCTGAAATTCCCGGCACAACGCCGGCCTTAAGTGCTGGGCCGGGCAGGGCGAGGCGATAGAGGTCGACAAAGTTCAACGCCCGCTCGGGCGCGCCTTTGGCGACGATGCGGCCGTCGCGCAGTGTTAAGTCTGCGGCGTCGATTTCCAAGTGCGCCGATGCCAGGCGCAACAACTTATCTTTGACTTTACGCGACGCGCCCACCGCGGCGCTGCCGGCCATCACCGTCGAGCGGCTGGCATTACTGCCATTGCCGTAGGGAACTTTGGCGGTGTCGCCATGCACCACGCGCACGTCGTCGATTGAGCATTGCAGCTCGTCAGCGACGATCTGGCTCAGCGCCGTGCCAATGCCCTGGCCGACGGAATTGCAGCCGGAGTAGAGCACTACTTTGCCGAGGTTGTCGATTTCCACCCGCGCGTATTCCCACGGGCCGATGCCGCTGGTCTCGACGAAGCAGCCGATGCCGGCGCCGATGGCATTATTCGAATTCTTGCTTGCGTCGATTTTTTTTTGCCAATCTTCGTAGCCGATTTTTTGCAGCGCGCGGTTCATCTGGTCGAGAAAATCGCCGGTGTCGTAGACCATGTAATGAAACGGATGCTTGCCGAGATCGTAAGGCATCTCGTCGCGGCGGATGAGATTTTTCCGGCGCACGTCGGCTGGGTCGAGCCTTAATCGATGCGCGATCATGTCGACCAACCGCTCGCGCACGAAGTTGGCTTCGTAGCGCCCCGGGCTGCGGTAGGTGCCCACCGGCGTCTTGTTGGTCAGCACGCAGAAAACGTTGGCGCGAAAGTTCTTGACACGAAACGGCCCGCGCAGCATCGCCGAGGCGGAGATCGCCGGCACGCCGCCGTGGGTGCGCGTGTAGCCGCCCATGTCGAAGAGCACCTCGGCGTCCATGGCGACGATGGTGCCGTCTTTCTTGGCACCGATTTTTATTTTATGACGCTGCTGGCGCGATTGGTTCATCGCCTTGAGATTCTCCGAGCGATCTTCGATCCAGCAGATCGGCCGGCGAAAATGTCTGGCGGCGAACGGAATCAAAAAATCTTCCGGATAAAACTCGCCGCGGGCGCCGAAGCCGCCGCCCACTTCGGGCTCGATAAAATGGATGCAGCTCTGCGGCAGGCCGATCAGTTCTGACAGTATGCGCCAGTTGGTGTGGGTCATCTTGGTCGGACCCCACATGGTCAGCATGCCGCGCCCTTCGTCCCACTCGGCCACCAGGCCGCGATTTTCCAGCGGCACGGCTGAGTGGCGCTGGGTGGTGAACTCCTGCTCGAAGATCAAATCGCACTCGCGAAACGCCGCGTCGACGTCGCCGACGTTGACCTGAAAGTTGGCTGCAACGTTGTTTGGTGTCGCGTCATGAAGCTGTGGCTCGCCGGGTTGGATGCCGGCGCGCGCGTCGGTGACCGCGCCGAGGGCCTCGTATTGGACTTCGATAAGTTCGAGGGCGTCTTCGGCGCGGTAGCGATTTTCAGCGACGACCACAGCGACGGGGTCGCCGACATAGCGGACCTTGGTTGTCGCGATCGGTGTTTGCTGCGAGCGTTCCAGGCCGGGAATCACGCCGGTTCTCATGGGAATGGTTTTCAGCCCCGGCATATCGGCAGACGTGAGCACGCCGATGACGCCCGGGAGTTTCAGCGCTGCTGAGGCGTCGATCTTGACAACGCGGGCGTGCGCGTGCGTGCTGCGCAGGATCGCTGCGTGCACCATGCCAGGACGATGAATGTCGCCGACGTATTTGCCGATGCCGCGCAGCAGGCGGAGGTCTTCTTTGCGTCTCACTCGGGTGCCGATGTAGGCCATGGGAATAAGTTTCGGGTTTTGAGTTTCGGGTTATGCTACCGGACGATGTTCGCGCGTATCCGACGCCGACAATCTTACTTCCTCTCCCTCTGGGAGAGGGTCGAGGTGAGGGCGCGCTGTGGCGCGATCCTGTCGTACTTCGAATGTGCCCTCACCCTAGCCCTCTCCCAAAGGGCGAAGGAATCGGATCACTCGTTGTTGGCGTTCAACGTTTTCGCTGCCTCCTGAATCGCGGTCACGATATTCTGATAACCGGTGCAGCGGCAAAGATTGCCGCTGATCCATTCGCGGATTTCTTCTTCGCTCGGATCAGGAATTTCCTTCAGTAAAGCTTCCGCCGTTAGTAGAATCCCCGGCGTGCAGAAGCCGCACTGCAGGCCGTGCAGCTCCCAGAACTTTTCTTGCAGCGGATGCAGCGCGTCGGCGCTGGGCGCCAGGCCTTCGATGGTTTTTAACTCGGCGCCGTTGGCCTGCACTGCGAACATCAAGCAAGAGCGCACTGGTTCGCCGTTTAACAAAATCGTGCAAGCGCCGCAGACGCCGTGCTCGCAGCCGACGTGGGTGCCGGTGAGACCCAAATCGTCGCGCAAAAAGTCGGTGAGCAGCTTACGCGGCTCAACTTCGCCGCTGTATTCACGCCCGTTGATGGTCAAGCGCACTTGCGGCGTGCTCATTTGGATTCCTTCATGAGCGCAGCCGCTCGCTGCGCTGCTTGCGAGAGTGCGCGCTGTGCCATGACCGCGCAAGCCTCGCGGCGGTACTCGGCGCTGGCGTGAATGTCCGAGTCTTGCTCGATATCCCTCGTGGCGATATGCGCGGCTTCTTTGAAGAGCGCTTCCGACAGGGCTTGGCCGCGCATTTTTTGCTCGGCTTCGCTGGCAGCGATGGGAGTGGTGCCGGTGAACGTCAGCCTCGCTTGAACAATGGCGCCGGGGGCGTCCAGCGTTACCAGCGCCGCCGCTCCCGCGAGGGCGAAATCGCCGTGGCGCCGGCTGACTTCCTGATAGGACCAGCCGGTATTCGGCAGACAGGAGGGAACGGCGATCTCCGTCAAAAGCTCAATGGGCTCCAACGCCGTGGTCATGTAGGATTGAAAAAAATCAGTTGCCTTGATTGTTCGGCGGTTGGTTTTTGACGCCAGCGTAAATGAGGCGTCGAGGGTTACCATCGCCACCGGCAGCTCCGCCGAAGGAAAAGCGTGGGTTAAGCTGCCGCCGACGGTGCCGCGGTTGCGAATCTGAATATGGCCAATATAGCTCGTCGCCTCGCGCAAGAGCGGCCAGCGCGCAACGACGTCGCTGGATTTTTCCAGCGCGCGTTGGCGCAGTGTAGCGCCGATTCTCAGTTGGCCATTTTTCGCGTTGAGAAAATTGAGCTCGGCAACGCCGTTCAGATCGACGATGTGAGCCGGGCGTAACAGGCGAAAATTCATCAGCGGCACGAGGCTCTGGCCGCCGGCGAGGGGGCGCGCCTGATCGCCGAACTGCGCCATCAAGTCGAGCGCTTCGGTGAGAGTCGTTGGCGCGTGGTATTCGAAGCTTGCCGGTTTCATGACAATGGAAAATTGAAAATAAGAAATTGAAAATCGATGAAAGAGGTCCCGGGTGCGATGAATCGCGCCTCTACAATCTTTTTTTCAAATCTTTCCTTTGCGGTTTCTGCGCTCTCTGCGCGAGACATTTCGAGAGCTAACAATCTGACGCTTGCGCTGTCAAGCTATTCGCAAGAAAACCCGCGGACCAAAGGCTCACCACATCACCTGGCCGCCGTTAGGTTGGAGCAATTGGCCGGTGATGAAGCTGGCGCGCTCGCTCAGCAGAAAGTCGACCACCGCGGCAACTTCTTCCGGTTGGCCTAAGCGGTGCATGGGTAGCTTGCCCTCGAACACTTTGCGGGCGCTTTCGTACTCCTCCGGCGTCCGCCCCGCGCGCAAAAGCGGCGTGTCGATGGGCCCGGGGCCGATGGCGTTGACGCGGATGTGCGGCGCGAATTCCTGCGCCAGCGATTTGGTCAATGAATAGAGCGCGGTCTTGGCGGCGCAGTAGTTGGCCGCGTTGGGCACGCCGACGATGGCGAAATCCGACGATGTTATAACGATCGCCCCGCGCTGTTGCGCGACCATCTGGCGCAGCACGGACTGGCAGAAGTTAAACGTGCCGGTGACGTGGGTGTCGATCAACAGGTTCCATTGCGCCAGCGTCATGTTGGCGACCGTCGAGCGCGCGTTGACGCCGGCGTTGCTGAACAGACAATCGATCTTGCCGAATTTGGCGATGACTTGTGCGATCCAGGTATGGACTTGCTTCTGATCGCGCACATCCACCAACCCGGTAAATACTTTACCGCCGGAGCTTTGGATTTGCTCGGCCGTCGCTCTTACGTTTTCTTCTTTGAAGTCACAGATGCAGACCTGGTCGCCTTGGCCGGCCAGACGCAGCGCAGTCGCGCGCCCCATGCCGCTGCCGCCGCCGGTGATCACCGTGACTCGCGCGTTATCGCTTGCTACCATAGCGTCGAGCCTCCGTTGATGCGCAGGTCCTGGCCGATCACGTAGGAGCTATCGTCGCTCAGAAGAAACATGGCGCCATTGGCCATGTCTTCGACGTCACCAATACGGCCGAGCGGAATGTGTGCTTTGCGTGACTGCATGTATTCGTCGGAGACTACCGCGCGCGGCATGGGCGTGTCGGTAATCACCGGTGAGATGGTGTTGACCCGGATGTTGTCAGCGGCGGATTCCACTGCGAGCGAACGCATGAGGCCGAGAATGCCGCCCTTGGAGGCGGCGTAGTGGGCGACGTTTTTGCCGCCGGTGCGCGCCGCCATGGAAGAGAACATCACAATACGGCCAAACTTCTGCGGCCGCATCGTGCGCAGCGCGGCGCGGCAGCAGAGGAAATAACCCGTGAGATTGACTTGCAGTGTTTGCTGCCAGTCTTCGAGCGACAATTCTAGAAACGGCCGCGGCCGATAGATGCCGGCGCAGCAGACCAGATAGTCAATCTTGCCGGCGCCTTTGCCGATGGCGTCGAAGACGCGGTCGACGTCGGCTTCGTTGGCGACGTCGAGTTGGTGGAAAGTAAATTCTTTGACGCTCGATGGCTTGGTATCGAGCACATGCACTGTCGCTCCGGCTTCATGGAGCCGTGCCGCAATGGCGCCGCCGATGCCGCCACTGCCGCCGGTGATGACGGCTACGCGATCTTGATGTTCGTTGGATTGGGACATGGTCGTTTATGCTGAGGCCAGCGCGTGATTCACCGTGATTCTTTCCGCGCGATAAAAATCACCCAAAAAATCTTCGCCGTCTTTGTACGGCCGATTGGGCACGAGCCGCGCATTGAATGATAGCGGCAGCGGATCGATATCAAAGGGATAGGGCGTCAGCACCGCCTTGTGCTCACCCACCGTGTCGATGTTGATTTTCACCGGCTTCTGACCGTGCTTGGTTGGGATGTCGACGTCGTTCAATGAGTTCGTCGGCCCCAGCTTGCGCGCTTTGCTATTCAACGGGTAGCGGTTGCAGACAAACTGGGCGAGTTGGTCGAAGACTTCCATATACTCGTAGTTGGTCCAGACATTTTCCTCGGAGCAATATTGCTTGAATTGTTCCGATTGACGCAACTCACCGAGCAACTTGAGGCGCAGCGCTTCCTGGTGATCGACGTAAGCCTTCACGCGCGGATCGCCGGTGCGGTCGGGCGGGTAAGCGTACTTGCCGTAGCCGGCGTTCATCAGCGCCACGCCATGCATCGCCATCAACATCGCGGCGTAGGGATCGCGGCCCATGACGCGGTCGACGGAGTTTTTGTAAAAATCCAAGCGCAGTTGGCCCAGATATTTCAAACTGCCGTCGTGATAGTCGAGCGGGTAGCCTCTGTCGTTGAGCGTCGATGGGCACATCTCCCACTCCCACCAGCCAATGTCATGCTCGCCGGCGGCGAGCACCACGGAAGAATAGGGATGTGGCCGGTCGAAATCTTTGTTGCCCCAATGCGCCGCGAAGTAGCCGGCAACGCGCGAGTGATCGATCTGGAGCGCTAAGATAATTCGCTTGTCATCGTAAGGATAGGCCATCATGATGGATTTCCTCCTGGGAAAAGCAAGATTCTATTTTTTTGTCGACAATTCCTGGCGCGCTTCTCGAACAAACTGAAAATCCACAATCCGTGATAACGGTACCCGGCTCTTTATGGCGCCCGTTTGGCGGGCCATCTCCAGGTCCTTTTCCAGCGCATCCTCCGACGCGACGCCACTGACTGGATAAGCCTCGACCATTTGGCTGTACGCTTCCTGGGCCTGTTCCGGGCGAATTTTGAACCACTCTGCCATGATTCCGGCGGTCTCTTTGCGATTTTTCGGATCGCGCAAGAACTCGATGCCTTTCAATGTCGCGCGCACGGCCCGGCGTAGCAGCTCCGGTTTCTTGGCGATGTTTTCGTCGGAGGTGCCCAACCCCGCCATGGGTAGCCGCATGAGATCGCCGAAGTAAGCGAGCTTTTGTAAGCCGGCTTTTTCGGCGACGGTTTGCCAGGGCACCGAAATGACCGCTGCGTCCACGAGGCCATTTTGAATCGCCTGGATGCTCGTGTTGTGATCGCCGGTGACGATCAGGGCAACTTGTTTGTCAGTGTCGAGGTTGTGCTGGGTGAAAAAGTCTTTCGTCATAAGGTGCACCGAGCCACCGAGCGACGCGATGCCAACGGACTTGCCTTTGAGCGCAGCGACGCTGGTCGTACCGCTCCGCCCGACCAGATAATAGGCCGGACGGTCGGCGATCACCATCAGGCTTTTGACCGGCATGCCCACCGCTGCGGCGCGCACAATGGAGCCATGCACCGTGGCGAACTCGACCTGACCGGTCACCACGGCCGTGACGCTGATGTTGGGCCGCATAAAAATCAACTCAGCGCGCAGTCCTTCTTGTTGGTAGAGGCCGAACTTGCGTGCCGCCAATATCGGCATGGTGGTGAAGCTCGTCGAAGGATACGCGATGCGAATATTGTCGAGGGCGGTGGCTTGCGATGGCAGAACAATGGCAGCGCCTAACGTCAGCACGCGAATCGTTAAGGCTATTCCGAAACGTTGTTTGCTCATTGCGAAATCACTCAAAACAAAGTCTCGCCCGCGAATAGGATCGCGACTGGCGCCTGCATCGAGTTCATCGACTTGACGGCGTTAACGATAGAGCTGTGCACATCCTGGTTTTTTTCAACGGAGCGCTGCGTGATGCGCATGCTGTCGAGCAGCGGTTTGGTGCCCCAACCAAATGGGACTGAGAACCAGCGCTCGTCTCCCAGCTCGCCGCGGTGGCTGATCAAGAGGAGCATCGGCACACCGAAGGCCATCGGCCCGCGCATTAGCGCGTAGGTGCCAAGCGTAAGACCGGTGTTTTCCACCAGGAGCGCCGGCTTCATGCCGCCGAGCCACGCGCCCATGCAGACGCCGACGCCGTCGTTTTCACTGGCCACCTGCAAGTAGGTAATCTTTGGGTCCTCGGAAAGCGGGATGTACAACTCTTGAAACGCCGAGTCGGGCAGGCAGGCGACGAAGTTTACGCCGCTTTTGGTCAACGCTTCATGAGCGGCTTTGGCTGCTTCGGGATGCATCTGGGCTCCTCTCCGAGAAAGCGAATTCGGACGCGACCCTTAAGTCCCCTAAGGCTTGGGCGCGCCGAGTATTTCCACGCCGGCGACGCGTTCGACGTGGCGCACGAATCGATACTTGTTCTCTTGTCCGTCCATCTTCGGTCCGGCGCCGCGGCCGATGGCCTGGATCTTTGCCACTAGCACCGAGGGTCCTTCGCTGCCAAGGAAAGCTTGCATCTCCGAGCGCACCAGCGCTTTGTCGCGCAAAGTGCGCACACTTTCGATGCCGGAGGCTTTAGCGATGCCGGCGATGCTCGTGCCCATGGCGGTTTGACTTTTGGGGCCGCCGCGACTGCCGAACAGCTGCTCGTTGTCGAACACGATGGAGTAAAAGTTTTTTGGCTGGCGCGCGCCGATGACGGGCAAGATGCTCGGCGCCAGCAGCATGCTGCCGTCGGTGTCCAAGGCGAAAATACGGCACTGGGGCAGAGCCGTCGCGAGGCCGAGAGCCACTTGGCTGACCATGCCCATGCCTACCAAGTAAAGGTTGCCCGGGCGGTCAATGACTTGAAAGCTGTCCGCCGTTGTCCCGGCCAGCGCTGTGACGACGAGATCGGTTTCCCTAAGAGCAGGCTTCAGCTCTCGCAACACTTCTTGTCTCAAGGGTTTGGTGGTTTCGTCAGCCATCTGAGCAAGATTCCTTGGCGATCCGATTATCTTCGGCCATATCGCAATCAACAAGCTTAAGTCAAAACCATTTTCGAATCCTAAACCGACAAAAAGTTTCAGTGCGTGGTTGAGACGATCGAATCCCCTCGCCCTTTGGGAGAGGGTTAGGGTGAGGGCCGTTCGAAGCGCGACAGGATCATGCCACAACGTGCCCTCACCTCCATCCTCTCCCAAAGGGCCAGGAGGTCGGAAATTTCCGCGCTCACTTCGAGTGTTCTCCTGCATTTGCTAGTTTCTCGGTAATTGACACTCGGCGCACTATGGTGTGCATCCAATCTTTTGTCCCGTTTAGCGCTGACCTTAGGGCACCACTTCCCGGGCGATGGAAAAGTCGACAAACTTGTCGAAGTTCACCGGCTTGCCCTCGAAGGGACTGTTGTTGGCCTTAAGTCCGAAGCGCACGGCGTACTCCGTCGACGCGCCGTAGCGGCTGATGTCCACCGCTTTGCCGCGCAGATCGCTGAGAGTACGAATCTCCGGCCGCGCGACCAGATCGAAGAAGCTCCGGTTGTAGACGCCGAGAATGGTCGTCAGCGGCGCCCCCGCGACAGCGGCGCGCAGCACGCTCGACGAGCTTTGCATGTAGTCCACGTCGCCGGTGATGAGGCCTTTTACAGCAAGATCGGAGCGCATGACGATATACTGCGCGCTCAGTCCGGCCTCGTCGAAATATTTCTTGTCGATGGCGACCCAGATCGGCGTGTTGGTGAGGACGACGGAAGACGTGGCGATCACGATGTTTTTAGCGTGGGTGGACGCGCTTAGCAGCAGCAAAAAGACCGGTGCCAGCAGCAATGATGGTCGATTCATGGTCATTCGGACAGCCTTTCTCTAACGGATCAGGACCGGGAATTAAACCCAGAACTTTGAACGCCGGCTATCTCTGATTCTCGAACCAATTTACAATATCCGCCAACACCGGCGCTCGATCGACGTTGGTCAAATGATGATTGCCGCCTTCGACTGTGCGATGGCGCGCTGGGCCGGGGATCTGCTGGTGTAGTAGCTTGCCATGTTCGTAGGGCACCGATTCATCCGCCGTGCCTTGCACCACGAGCGCTGGCTTGTTCAAGTTCGCGACGATCTCAATGGCGTTGGCGGCGCGGAAATGCTTTTCCTGAAGCGGCCCGAAACGGGCCTCGAGAATGGCACGGGCGTTCCGGTTGTCTTCGAGGATACGGGTTAAAGAGCAGAACGGCGCGATGCCCACCGCGCCGGCAAAACAGTCATACTGGGTCGCGCTGACAAGAGCCATCGTGCCACCGGTGGACTGGCCCATGGCCCAAACTTTCTTGACGATCTGTGTTAGCGCCGCGGCGCAGGCGGCCATATCGACCGGCCACATGCTCAAGTCGGCATGTCCCGTCGACGCGCCGTAGCCGCGCTGCTCGAAGCGCAGCACGGTGTAGCCATGTTCGGAGAGCCTGCGCAGCAAGTCGTCGTAGGGCGTGCCGCCGCCCCAGCCGTGGCAAAAGACCACGGCTTCGCCACGGCTCTTGGCCGGCGTCCACAGGGCGCAGTTGAGCAGCGCGTCGCTGCTTCTTAAGAAAAATGACATGGGCATGGTGACGATCTTTCTGTCTTCCGAACTTTGCGTCCTTTGCGTCTTTGCGCGAGATAGATGCTCGGATTGCGCTCAGTTTCTCATGAACCGTTCATACAAGCCGTTGGTGCCGATGACTTTCAATTGCAAAGATTTCTTCGCCGCCAGCGTCGCTTTTCGCTGCAGCTCTTCGGTGGTGGCGTAGTGGCGCAACACGTAGGCCCCCAGGTCGGCGTGCCCGTCTTCTTCATCATTGTGTTCGCCGTAGAAACGCAAGAGCGATGGGTAGGGGTAATATTTCTTCACGGCTTCGTACATCCGGTTGCCCGCGCGGGTATTGGTGCGCTCGTTGCCAAAGTTGTTGGCCGCCGCGATCTCGACGATATGGCCGCGCGACAGCCAATAGTAAAAGTAGGGCGTGGTGAATTCCGGGATCAACTCGATGCGGCGCATCTCGTCGGGATCGCGGCCGATCTCAGCGGCGAAGTCGACAATATATTCGGGGTGGGGCGCTTCCTCATGGGCGTAGGCGATGTATTTCAAGGCCAGATCTGGGTCGTGGCAGCGCTGAATCCAAGCGCACATGATCGACGGAATATGTTTCAGATAGGCGTACCACTGGCCCATGATCTGAAAAAGCTGTTCTTTGCTAAGCTTGCCGCTGCACCAAGCATCGTAGAAGGGCGACGCAAGAGTCTCACGGCGCAAGGGTTCTAGTTCTCGGTCGAGCCATTCGACGTATTGATCACCGGACAGGGCCATCGGAGGTTCCTTTCTGGTTATCGGAGTTCTTCGGGGATGATGCGCCCATCATCGACAATTGTCCGCCCATCCAGCTCGAACTTGGCCCGACGCAAAATCAGATCTTCATGGGCCATGGTTTTGTTCTTGCCGCCGAGGCGATAGTTGGCGCCAAAAGCGATCTGAACATTGCCATAGGTCGAGCGCACTTCGCGGGCGCCGTCTTCGGTGCCGCGCTGGGCGATCTCGGACCAGCGGGCGCGGTGATCGGTGCCCCAGCCGATATGGGAGATGATGTAGGCTTCGGGATCGTTGGCCTGATCCAAATGGTCTTGCAATAGCACCGCGTCGACGCCGCCGGTGATCTTCTGGATCACACCCTTGGCGACGTCGATGCGCACCGGCTCCGCGACATAGCGGCCAAGCATGACCAACAAGTCGCCGACGTCGAGCACCAGCGTGCCGGTGGCGCTGTCTTCTTCCGGCGCGCAATAGAGAAAACCGGAAGGCCAGCTATCCCAACGGCCCTTCTCGTCGCTGACGCCGAGTTGGCTCAGACCTGGCCGTCCTTTCTTGCGCATGGTCATGTCAGTGCCCGCTTTGGAAGTGAAGCGAATGTCGGTGGCGCGATCGAGCCACGCCGCGCCTTTGGCAGTGCGCCGGCGAACCTCTTCTGTCGGGAAGCAGCGGCGCAGTTGATCTTCGATCGCTTTGACTTGCAGCACACGGGCGCCGCTGGCGAGCACCGCGCCCAAGCCCTCGCCGTAGAGGTAAAGCGTGCCGCCGGTGGAGAGGTCGACAATAAAGTCGGCGTTTTTCAAGATTTGCAACACGGGGCCAAGGTCGATGCCTTTGCCATTGCCCGGCGGCAGGAAGGGAATCTTGACCTCGAACACGCTGCGGGCCAGCTCTTTGCCCGCCGCGAGAAACGCCGCGACGTAATGGGGGTTGGTCCGGGTGTCGGCAAACAGGACCATGGTCTCGTCGCGCGTGACTTTGCACAGCCGCAGCTCTTCCAATACCAATCCGACGAGATCGCCGCCGATTTCACTGCTGATGGGAAAACGCACTGTCATAATAAAATCCTCCCAGACTTTAGTGGGTCGACCTTGAACGGTTTAACCATTAAACCATTGGACGGTGCTACATCTCTTTCTCCAACAGACTTACATATTGAGTGTCGATCAAGTTGTGCACGGCTAGTTTGGCGACGTTGGCATCGGCAAGCCAAAAAATAAGCCGCTGACGATCGGGGTGAGGGCCGCTACTTCGTGCCTGGCCAATCGGTGATAAAGCGCTTGCACAGCGCGTTCTGCCCAAGGATTTTTAGCTGGAGCGATTTTTTCGCCGCCGCCGTGGCCTTGTATTGCAGCTCGTCGGTCGTTGCATATTTCTTCAAGACGTAGACACCGAGATTGGCATGTTCGCCTTCTTCCTCCGCGTGGTCCTCGAAAAACTTGATCAGCGACGGATAGGGGTAGTACTTCGCGGTTGCGTCGTACATGGCGTGGCCCCGGCGCGTGTTGGTGCGCTCGTTGCCGAAGTTATTCGCCGCCGCGACCTCAACGATATGGCCGCGCGACAGCCAGTAGTAAAAATAAGGCGTGGTGAATTCGGGAATTAGCACCGCTTGGCGCATCTCTTCGGGATCGTGTCCCAGCTCTTTGGCGAACGCGACGAGGTATTCGGGATGGCCCGCTTCTTCGTGCATGTAGGCGATATATTTCTGCTGCACGTCGACGTAGGGGCAGTTTTCAATCCAAGCGGCCAGGATATGCGGAATCTCGCGCAGGTAGGCGTAGCGCTGCTTCATCAATTCGAAGACTTGCTGTTGGCTCAGCTTGCCGCCGCACCAGGCGTCGAAGTAAATCGACGACGACGCCTCGCGCCGCAGCGGTTCCAGCTCACGATCGAGCCACTCGATAAATTCGTCACCGGCCATGGGCATGACGATACCTCGAGAAAGGTTCACCACAGAGCCGCGGAGGGCACAGAGTTCCGATTTGCAAGAGGAGAATGACTAGAAACTCGGATCCCCGTCTATCCTCTATGGGTTCGGTGTCTCTGTGGTGAATCCGCTTTCTTACTTTATTCCCAATTCTTTTTGCGCCTGGCGCAATAACGTGAAATCGCGCACGTCCTCGGCGGCTTTCGGCTTGATGCCGAGCGCTTCCCATTCGACGTCGGTGATTTCGCCGTTGCGGCTGAGCGTTAGCAGCAACAAGTCATAGGAGCCGGCGGCCGCTTCCTGGGATAACTTCAGCCACTGCATCATGACTTCGACGGTCTTGGCTTTGTTCTCGAAGATCGAGCGGTGCGCTTTGAGCAAGGCGCGCTGGAGCTGTTTGATGGCCTGCGGTTTCTCTTTGAGCAAGCGGTTGTGGATCGCGATGCCGGACAGCGGCCGCGCGCGCTGGACATCTTGCGGCCCGGCGAGAATGTTGAATCCTAAACCCGTCAGATGCAGGTGATGCGGCGGCGCAATGGCGATGGCGTCCACGGCGCCGGCGCGCAGCGCTTGGATTCTCAAGCCCTCGTTGCCTAGACCGAGAAAAGTCACAGCGCCGAGGTTCAGGCCCTTGTTGCGCAGCATCTCTTCGGCAGTGACATGATCCACCGAGGTTAAATTCGTCACGGCGATTTTCTTGCCGGCGAGGTCGTGGGTTGACCTCAGTTCCGGCTTGGCGATGAGGAAATAGGCGCCTTTGCGCACCGACACGAAAACAAACTTCAACGGAAACCCCTGGACGGCTGCTTGCAGTGTGTTGTTGAATGTCGTGGTGAAATCGAGCTCGTGGTTGGCGAGGGCGACGGGAGCGAGTCGCGGGGCGACCTGGATCAAATCGACATCCAGACCCTCTTCTTTGTAGAAGCCTTGGGCCCGCGCGACTTGAAAGGCCAGGGACGTGCTCGGCGCGGAGTAGGAGACACTGATTTTTTGCAGCTGGGCGCTCGAGTGGAGCGGCAGGGTCCAGAAGAATAGCGCGGCGCTAAAGAAAAAGGTTCGTATGAGTGCTCCATGGAGATTCGCTGCCATTTGAGACTCCCGAAGGATTTGCATTGCTGCGTTCACAGAAAATCCCCCGCCGCCCCCCCTATTTCAAAGGGGGATGAATTCCGCTTATTTCGTCGTGCTCATTTCTCGTCTAAGTCGCTCGGCAAAGCCCATGTCGATGATGTCCTCAGCGTTTAACCTGGCGATCTTCGGATCAGTCTGGCCGAGGAAGTCTTTGACCATCTTGACGCCAGCCACTGCCGGGGCGGGGATGTCCTGAAATATTTTTGCGTGGCTGCGAAAGGTTTCATCGAGCGCTTCGGGATCGGTCACTTTCATGAACCGCATGAGACTTCTAATCGCTAGCTCGCGGTTGGTTTTGAACAGCCTTAAGGCACGCGTGATCGCGCGCATGACGCCGTAGACTTCTTTGTCATTGCGCTCCAGCGAAGAGCGCATCGCCACTATGGAGCCAGAAGTCGAAGGAAAACCCAGGTCGGCCAAGTCGATCAACGAACGGAAGCCCGCTTTGCGCGCGATCAGCGTCAGCGGCGGTGCGACAAAGGTTGATTGCACCTGGCCGCTGCGCAGCGCGGCAAAGCGGCCGGTCTGGCCGCCGATCTGCAGTAGCGTGACATCCTTTTGTGCCTCCAAGCCGTAGCGTTCCAGCACTTTGCGCGCCCGAAAATCGGTGTAGTCGCCCAACCGGTCGATCGCCATACGTGTGCCTTTGAGCTCGGCCGGCTTGGTGATCTTGGCATCGGTGATGATCGTGATGTTCTCTTTGTCGGTGACGCCGCCGACGAAGCGCAAGTCCGCGCCATGGGCGGCGGCGCGCACCGGACTCGCCCCCGCCACGAGGGCCATGCGAATATCGCCGGCAATTAACGCCTGGGTAATTTGCGGCCCGCCGATGTAAATAAATTGTGGGCGGATGCCCTCTTGTTCGAGCAGCCGCTCTGTTTCAATCAGCGAGATGAACGCGTAGGTGCCGCCGAGGGACGAGTAGCCGATCGGGAAATCGATCTGGGCGGCTGCCTGTGGGGTGAAACCGGCGCAGAACGTCAAGAGCCCGGCCAATAGCCATGCTGGCTTGGTCATAGATGGACTCTTAATGGCGCGGCCGATCGCACCGGCGGCCACAGCGCGAAGATCTCCCGCGAAGTAGCGACGACGCCAAAGTTGCGCCCGATGTTCGCTACCGCAGCCTCGTGCGATCGGACGTCGTAGGATACCGCGCAGTCGGCGGGCAGCACGATGTAGTAGTCGCGCAGGAAGCCGTCGCGCGCCGTGGACTCTACGCAGACGTTGGTGGTGACGCCGGTGACGATCAGTGTTTTGACGCCACCGGTGCGGAGTAAAGGATCGATCTGGGTAGCAACGAAGGGACTATAGCAATGTTTGACGATCACCAACTCGCCAGGAGCCGGCTTCACCTGGTAGAAGTCAGCGCCCCAACTCCCCTCGGCGCAGCGAGCCATCGGCACACGGGCTTTGCTGAAGTGTTCGAGGAACGGCCCGCCGAGATACTTGTCGTCGTAAATGGCCTGGATATAGCACACCGGTACAGCGGCAGCGCGCGCTGCGGCAATCAACCGTTCTAGGTTGGGTACCATGGCTTGGATCGGGGCGAGATCCAAACCTTGCTTGCCGACATAACCCTCGGCGTGGCAGAAATCATTCTGGACGTCGACGACGAGCAAGGCCGTGTGGCCAGGCTCGATCTTTGCCGCCAGGCTAGTCAAGATTTCTACCGCCATGGTTCGCTGCGCAATTATTTGAGGATCTCTTTCAATTTCTCCACCAGCGGCTTGTCGAGTTTGAACAAGCGCTCGACGGCTTCTTGCATTTCTTCGCCGGTGAGTGGATTTAAGTCGAGGCGCGCGCGCTGCGCGTCGGCGATAAGGTCGGGATCTTTGAGCGTGGCCTGGAGCGCCCTGCACAGCGTCAACACGCGGTCCTTGGGTGTATTGGGCGGCAGCAAATAAGGCCGCGCCGTCGCGCCGTAGTCGTAGACCGCGACCTGGACGATCTTCTTGGCTTCATCGGTCTTCACGTATTCGCTGATCGACGGCACGTTGGGCAGCTCGGGATGCCGCTTGGGGATCGTCACCAGGATCAAGCTGACGGCGCCGGATTCAATCTCTTTCGGCCAGGTCGATTTGAAAGATTCCCACGAGTTGACCAGCCCCTGCATCTCGCCGCTTTGCACCGCGAGCCGGATATCGGCGGTGCCCTTGTAACCGGTCACCAATTGGATCGGCAGGCCGAGCATGGCGCGCATCACTTTGGGGATGTCGTCGGTGCCGGTGCCAGGGCCGATGCCGCCGAATTTCACCGGCGTCTTGGTGGCGAGCCATTGTTCCATGCTCGTGACGCCGCTCGCCTTGGTGACGCCAACCGACAACGTATCTTGGGCCGGTGCTCCGACGTAGAGAAATTTCCGTGCATCGAACTCGATTCCTTGTTTGCCCAATACCTGTTGCAAGATGATGCCGCCCACCGGATGGCCCATGGTGAGTCCGTCGGGCTTGGCGACTTTGTAGACATGATTGGCCGAGATGATGCTGCCGGCACCCGGCATGTTGTCGACGACGAAGCTCGGATTGCCCGGGATATGTTTGCCCCAGTGACGCGCGAGGGTACGGCTGTAAGTGTCATAGCCGCCGCCGGCGGAACCGCCGACGACGATGCGGATGGTTTTGCCTTTGTAGAAATTGTCTTGCGCCTGCGCGGTGGTGCTAAGCCACAGGCCCAAGATAGTAGCGATCATGGATGTGATTCGTGCTCGCATCGTGACACCTCCAAAGCGTCTGTCGTTCATAGCATGTTGCGCTGCGCGATAGATAGCAAAAAATCGCGTTGTTGCAACTCAAATCTATAGGTTGATGTGCTGGCGCGCGGCGCTTACGACTCCTTTGAGAAGTGTAACCGCCAGTGATAGTTGAGCAGCCCTAGGTATTCGTGGAGACTGTAATAGATGCCGCGGGCCACGTTAATGTTGGGATAGAACTCATTCGGACCTAGTTGCCATTTAGCGATTGTAAAATCGCCTGGAGCCGGGATGGGCTCCGGCGCCTTGGCGCTAAAGACGAGCATGCTGCGCGGCATGTGCTCGGCCGAGGTGACCAACAGATAACGCTTCCAGCCTTTTTGCTTGAGAATCTTTTGCACCTGCACGGCGCTCTCAAAAGTGTCACGCGAATTGGCCTCGCCGATAAGATGTTCCTTGGGAACCCCCCACTTGGCCAGGTAGTCGCGGGGAATCTGATTTTCATTTCTGTCAGGCGTAAGCGGGTTGACGTGGCCACCGGAAACGATGATCGGTCTGGGCTGGATCTGATACAGCCGCAACGCTTCTTCGCAGCGGCGAAACATCGCGTGATCGAGCGAAGTGAAAGGGATAAGTCCCTCGGCCGGCACGATGCTGCTGGTGAGCACGACGATCGCATCGTACTTGCCCATGGTACGTGGGTCGAGCAATGGCTTGTATTGCGACTCGAGGGGATAACCGAGCCAATAACCGACGATGCCGCTGTGCAGCGCGATGACGAGCAGCAGGGTGAAGCCGTAGAGTTTGCGGGCCCAAGGGCGCTTCCAAAATAAGAAAACCAGGACCAATAGGAAAAGCCATGGCCAAGGTGGCAGGAAAAAAGGTTTGATGAACTGTTTGAGCAGGAACATGGGTGACAGTGGCCAGAGGTCAGAGATCAGCTGTCAGAGGTCTACGCTATTCAGCATCCGGTTGCTTTTCCGGTGCGGCATCGGCAAACGCTTTGATGGCCATGCAGCTTTTTTCGATGGCAACGATGGTTGGGTATTTCGCCAAGTCGCAGCCGTAGCGGCGCGCGTTGCCGAGCTGCGGAATTAGGCACACGTCTGCCAGGGTTGGCGTGTCGCCGAAACAGAAGTTGCCGCGCTTGGGCTGCGACAGGATCGTTGTCTCCAGCGCGGCGAGGCCGAGATCGATCCAGTGCTGCGCCCACTTGCCGTTGACCTGCTCATCGTTCTGGTTGTAGGTCGCTTTGACGTAGTTGAGCACGCGGAGATTCTGGATCGGGTGCACTTCGCAGGCGATGATCAGCCCCATGCTGCGGACCGTCGCCTTGTCCGCCGGATCTTTGGGCAAGAGCGGCGGGTTGGGGTATTTCTCCTCGAGATATTCGATAATCGCCAGCGACTGAGTGAGAATTTTGCCGCTGTCTTCGAGCGCCGGCAAGAGCGCTTGCGGATTCAACTGCGTGTAGGCCGGCTGCAACTGCTCGCCGCCGCCGCGGCGCAGATGGATCGGCGCTTGCTCGTAGGCGATGCCTTTGAGGTTGAGCGCGATGCGCACCCGATAAGACGCCGAGCTGCGGAAAAAAGTATAGAGCTTCATGACTGCCTCGTGACTATTTGGTTGGGTGAAAATACCACGCGCGCTAGCCGCAAGAAAGCACCGCTTGCGTTGCGCGCTACCTTTTCTGTGCTAGATTAAAGCCATCGTTTTGCTCTGGAGGTGTTTACGATGCCACGCGTTCTGATGTCGTTGCTGCTGTTGGCGCTTGTTGCAATCGGTCGCGAAGCCGGTGCGCAGGCGGATTTTTACAAAGGTAAAACCATCACGGTCATCGCCGGCACGACGCCTGGCGCGCTATATGACCAATGGGCGCGCGTACTGGCGCAGCACATGGGCAAGCATATTCCCGGCAAGCCGGAGATGATCGTGCAGAACATGCCCGGCGCCGGTCATCTGGTCGCGGCCAACTATCTTTACAACAAGACCAAGCCCGACGGGCTTTCGCTCATCGGTTCCATCGTGCCGTCGCTTTATTTCGATCAACTGATCGGCCGCAAAGAGGCGCAGTACGATTGGGCCAAGTTTGTCTGGATCGGCTCGCCGGTCTTGGGCGATTATCAAATGTACATGCGTGCCGACTCGCCCTATAAAACCATCGAGGATGTGCGCAATGCCAAGGAGCCGCCGCGCTGCGGCGCCCAGGGGACCTCCGACACGGCGTCCTATTTGCCAAAGCTTTTTGATGAGACCATTGGCACAAAATTTCAATTGATTCCGGGCTATCCGGGCGGACCCGAGATCGACCTTGCGGTTGAACGCGGCGAGTTGCACTGCCGGGCGTTTACCATCGAAGCGTTTCTGTCGCGCGAGCCTTATCACACCTGGCGCAAGAAGGGCTTTGTCAGAAACATCATTCAAACCGGCAAGAAACGCGATCCCAAGCTGCCCGACACGCCGACCGTTTGGGAGTTGATGGACAAATACAAAACTACGGAGAGCGGCCGCCGCTTCGCCAATGTCGTCTTGGCCTCCGGTCAGTTAGGCCGGCCGATGATCGGCACACCGGGCATTCCGGCCGATCGCGTGAAGATGCTGCGCGATGCGTTCAACGCAACCCTGAAAGATCCGGAGTTCTTGGCCGAGCTTGACAAGCGCCAGTTCGACCTCGACCCGGCGCTCGGCACCGATCTAGAAAAACTTGTGAAAGAAATCATGGTCCAGCCGCCGGAGATGATCGAGCGGTTGAAGAAGCTGATCGGCCAGTAAAAATCAAGATTGGAGTAATGGAGTGCTGGAGTGATGGTCCAAAGACCCCCAATTCTCCAGTACTCCAACACTCCAATCTTATTTGTACAGTCCGTCAATAAATCCCGCCTTATCAAATTCCTCTAAGAAGCTCGTATCGACAAATTCTCTGGCGTTGGCCGTTCTCGCCGCGGGCATGCTGCCGGCGACGTCTTTGAAGATGGTTCTGAACGATTCCAGGTTTGGATAAGGTTTCGGTTTCACTACTTCGCGCAGGGTTTGGTAGGCGTCCTCAATCGGTTTGGGGTCTTTGGTTTTCCGATACTTTACAAAAGTGCGTCTAGCCTCTTCTGGGTTGGTCCTGACGATATGAATGCCTTCGAGGTAAGACTTCACCATGCGTCTGACGATGTCGCGATGGCTGGCGATGTAACGTTGGGTCGCGACCAGGCCCGTGCCTTGATAGAAAATCTTTAGCTCCGCCATGTTCAAGATCGTCCGCATGCCAGTCAACTGCGGCGCCAGGTGATCCGGCGGCGAAAAGCTCGACGCGTCGGCAGAATTGCCGACCAGGGCGATAATACGCGCCGGGGTGTCGCCGATTTGCAAAAACGTCACGTCCTTCTCCGTCAAGCCAAAGCGCGGCAGCATGTTGAGCACGCGCATGTGCGACGCCGCGCCAAAACGTGAGATCGCGATGCGCTTGCCCTTGAGGTCTTCGCCTCGGGTCACATTCGGCCGCGCGACCAGACGATCGTCGAGCAGCTCTTGGATGCTGACTAGCATGACCGGGTCGCCGCCTTGCAAGCGAATCGGCGACATGAGCGCGCCGGTCATTTGGCCGAACTGAATCTCCCCCGACATCAGCGACGGCGCCGAAATATTGCCGGGCATGTAGATGATCTCTGCGTCGATATTATTTTTCTTGAATAGACCGCTGGTGTCGGCGATCCACAGGATGCCGTGTTGCGGGCCAGGGGAGGTGTAGCTGATGCGAATCTTGTCCGCTGTGTGGCCGGCGCAAGCAAGGCAGATCGCGACGGTTATCGTGAAAAGTTGTGCGGTGCGCTGTCCCATTTGATCCCTCCGTTCTGTGGAAAACACGGAACCCGAAACGCGAAACCCGAAACCCGAAACTTAATTGGCCACCCAACCGCTCTGCGTCACCTCAGCCTGGGCGCGGCGCAGATGCGAAAAATCGAAAATCTCCTCAGGCGTGACGTCGCGCGTGACGCCGGTGAAGCGTTTGCTGCGCTCAATGACGATGCGCTGTAGGCGCTCGGAAATGGTGCCGTCGCGGGCGATGGTTTTCATGTGATCGTCATAGACGCGCGACATCAGATCGCGATCCTTCTGCCGGGTGAATTCCATAATCGACGTGATGCCCTCTTGGCGATTGGCGAGATAGACCCGCGCGCCTTTGACGGTGGCGCGCATGAAGCGGCGCACCAAGTCACCTTGACGCGCTAGACGCTCGTCGGTGGCGACGATGGAGGCTTGGATGTCCTCGAGATGATCGGAAAAGCGGAAGAGCAGCGGGTAGCCGGCGGCTTGCGCGAGGAGGATCGAGGGCGGACCGAGCGACGCCGCGTCGACGCTGCCGGCGAGCATCGCCGTGTAGCGCGCGCTAGTAGACCCCACCGGGACAAAGTTCACGTCTTTGTCGAGTTGCAGGCCAAACTTGGGAAATACTTCTTTCAACCAGCCGTAATCGAGACTGCCGATTGTCGAGCCGCCGACGCGCTTGCCGCGCACCTCCGCCATGCTCTTGATGCTCGGCTGGGCCATGAAACCGCCGGGCGGTTTGTCGTTGAAGACCATCAATATCTTCAACTTGGCGCCCTGAACCGCGGCGGTGGGGTTGCTCGCGGAGCCGAACTCGACGCTATTGCCGATGAGAGCTCGCGTGCCGGTCAGTCCAGCCATCAAGATAATTTCGAGCAACATGCCTTCTTCGGCATAGTAGCCGCGCTTCTGCGCGATGTGCATGGAGATGAAGGACGCAGAGAAATTGGAAATCGCGACGCGCACGCGATCTTGCGCCTGGGCCGAAATCGTCAGTGACACAAACAGAGCAGCAAAAAGTAGAGCGGATTTGCGCGCCATCACTTCTTTGCCGAGAACCTATGCCGAAAAAGAAATGATGTCTAGTCTTTGGAAGAGCAACTAGGAAGAAGTGCTTGTTGCCGCGCGTCGATCATTGCCAGAAATCGTTGGAATGCAATCGGGAAAGTTGCAACGGGGAGAGTCCTAAGTTGGCGATCCCGCGCAGACTAATATCGTGATCAAGTGCGACCCAACCGCATCCCTGCGTCGTCACGGCACTCCGTTGCCTGCGGATCCCTCAACTTGGCTCAGACCGTTCGTCATTGCAAAGCGCTTCTCTTAGAGACCGGCCGAATCAAACATCGACCTTTCTCCCCTAAGTCCATGGTGTCGGTACCAACGCTATTCTATTTCGCAACATCGCAGGTCGTCAAGAGTTCGACGCTTCAATACCGTACGCACTACTGTTTTTTTAGTAGGCATGGCGAAATAGGCTCCGTGAGTGCGCGCGTCGCGTTCGTTGGAGGACCAGGGTTTCTAAACCGGGTCGCTTTGTGATATCGAACGGCGATCATGGCGACGAAAAGTACCACCCGTTTGCAATCACTGTTAAAACGTCCCGAGCTGCTGGTCATGTCCGGCGGTTTCAGTCCGCTCCACGCGCGTATGTCGGAGACCACCGGCTACGAAGCTTTTTTCATGTCGGGCTCCCAAGTGGCCGCCTACGTTTATGGCTATCCCGATGTTGGCCTCCTGGGTTTGAACGAAATGGTCGAAGCGGTGCGGCGCATCACCAACGTGGTCGAGATGCCGATTTTCGCCGATGCGGACACGGGCTATGGCAACGCGGTGAATGTCTACTACACCGTGCAGGCCTACATCCGCGCCGGCGCGGCGGGGCTGCACATCGAAGATCAGGAAGCGCCGAAGAAATCCGGCACCCTGGCGGGCCGCCGCTTGATTTCCGTTGACGAAGCGGTGGGCAAATACAAAGCGGCGGTGGCAGCGAAAAAAGAATTGGACGGCGACTTCGTTGTTTGTGCGCGCTGCGACTCCGTCGGTTCCGAAGGCGGTGGATTTGAAGATGCCGTCAAACGCGGCATTGCCTATGCCAAAGACGCCGGCGTCGATTGTGTCTGGATGAATACCATGACCAAACGCGAGGAGATCGCCGAGGCGTGCAAACGCATTCCCGCGCCGGTGATTGCGCCGTATTATGGCCCCAAGCCGTCGCCGACTTTTGCAGAGTTTCAAAGTCTTGGCGTAGCGGCTGTGCTCTATCCGAGCCTAACCACGGCGAACGGGCTGCAGTCGACCTGGGAGGTGCTGCACGAAATGAAGGAACGCGGCCCGGCGGTGCTCGACGAGTGGAACAAGAAAGCGAACGCGAGCAAATACGGCATAGTGCCGCGCACGCAGGATCCGATTCTGCCGTCGAACAAAATCAAAAAACTCGAAGATGATTTTATTCCGAAAGAGCTGCAGCGCGATTACGACAAGACCTTCGGGCATAACCGGCATTGATGGTGGATAGGGAGGTTGTCAAATGGCGGAGGTCATTCTGAGCGGAGCAGATCGCAAGCAGTTTGATGAGTTCGGGTATTTGACATTCGATACCGATCTGCCAAACGCAATTCTGGAACAAGCGATCAAAGATTTTCGCCCCTATTGGGCAGGTAAAATCACTATTGGGGTCAACCAGGCTGATGCCGGACGGGTGCAGGACGGCTGGTGCGTCAGCGACGCCTGTCTGCAGATCGCTACCTGGCCGGCGGTGTTGTCGGTGTTGCGGCAACTGTACGGTCGCAAGACGAAACCGTTTCAGACACTTAACTTTCCTGCCGGGACGGAACAATCGGCTCACTCAGATGCGATTCATTTTAACAGCGAGCCTTTTGGCCTGATGTGCGGTGTTTGGGTTGCTCTAGAAGACGTCGGCGCGAGTCAGGGTCCACTGATCTACTACCCCGGATCGCACAGATTGCCCGAAACCAACTTCCCTGATCTCGGGTTGGCGCCTGACCCAGCCAGTTACCCGGCCTATGAACGATGCATGCAAAAGCTAATCTGGGAACGTCAGCTGAAACCCGCTTACGGGCTCATCAAAAAAGGGCAGGCCTTCATTTGGGCGGCTAATTTGCTGCACGGCGGGTCGGCGCGCCAGGACAAATCCAGCAGCCGTCACTCCCAAGTGACCCATTACTACCTTGACGGGGCCAAGCCTTGGCGACCGATGTTTAGCAAGACCGAGAGAGTTTATTTTGAGCCGGACTGGATTTCACCGGAAGCCGCACAGGCCGCAAGGCGACGCATTGCTAAAGAACGCCGGGAACTCTTCATTCGACGAACCAAAGATGCCATCAACCGTATGCTGGGCAGAGATTGACGAGCTCGCTGCTACTTCAAAAATATCTTCTGATACTCCTGGCCCTTTTGTTTGAACTCGTTGGCATCGAAGTCGTCCATTTCCACACCTTGAACCTTATCGGCATCGGGCACGGGTGGGTGAATGCCTCTACGGGTGACGAACTCGCCGGCTTTGGCGAGGAGGCGCGCGCTTTCTTCGCTTAGAAAGAAATCGATCAGCGCTTTGCCGCCATTGGGGCGCGGCGCCTTGTGGCTCAAGTTCAAATACTGTCCGGTGCTCAAGAACTTGCCTAAGCGCACATAGTCGACCGGCGCGCCTTTTTCGCCGTAGGTGACGACGTAGCGGATCAGCGAAATCGCAATCGGTGTCTCACCGGTGGCAACGCGCTCGGCCGATGGCGCGAAGGATTCCACCAGCGCTGGCTTGGCGGCGCCGAGATCGCGAATAAACTTCTCGGCTTTCTCTTTACCCATGATTTTGTAGAGGCTCGCGACCCATTGCAGCGTGGTCGTGTGCTGCGTTGGGTCGGGCATGACGAACTTGCCGCGGTACTTGGGATTCAACAAATCTTCAAGCGACTTCGGCGCATCGGCCGGTTTGATCAACCCTTTGTTGTAGAAGATGCCAATGGGCGCGTGGCGGTAAGAGACGCCGAGGTCCGGATCGATCACGTCTTTGGGAAAGAACGCTGCGGCAGGGGAATTGTACTTGGCGAATATGCCTTCTTTGTGCATCACCGTCGTCGCGCCGCTGTTGTTAACCATGACATCGAACAGGTTTTTGCCGGCGCGCAGCTCGGTGAGCGCGCGGTCCATGGCTTTAGTCGCCGAGGCGCGCCAATATTCGACCTGCAGGCCGGTCTTTTTCGTAAATGCCTCGATGATCGGTTCGGCGGTATTGGTCTCCATCGAGCCGTAGGCGATGATTTTGCCGCTTTCTTTCTTCGCCGCTTCGATGAGCTTGGCATCTTGAGCATGGGCGAAGGTTACGGCGAACAGAGTTAGTACTGAAGCGAAGACGCTATACCGTGGCATAAATGAGTCTCCAGAAATGGCTCCGGGATAGAGGATTGAGAATAGAAGATGGCGAAATTCTATCCTCGATCCTCCATCCTCGCTTTTTTGCCCTTCGTGCTTTTCCTGTCCTTCGTGATGAGTCAATCCTACATCCGGATCAAATTGATCGCATTGTCTTCGAGAATCAATTTTTTCTGTCGCGCCGAGACATCCGGCCGCTCGCGGATGCCGCTGACTGTATTCGGGAAAGTCGAATCGAAGTGCGGATAGTCCGTCGCCATCAAGACGTGGGTCTCGCCGACTTCGGCAAGCGCCAGCGGCAGCCACTTTTCGTCGGATTCACAGGTGATGTAGCAATTGCGCTTGACGTAATCCGACGGCAGGGCGTTTAGTTGCGGGCACATGCCGGCGTCTTTGATGACCTCGTAGTCGTCATCCATGCGATGCATCCAGAAGACCAGAAATTCTGCTGTCACTTCGAAGAAAACCACTTTAAGCTTTGGGAATTTCTCGAACACGCCGCCCAACACCATGGCGCACAAAGGTGCCACGCAGTTTAGCGGCCGGCCGAGAATGTGCATGGGGAAGAAATTGCTTTGCCGATTGATCAACGTCCCGGGCGCGCCGAGGGTGCTCGGATGGCAAAAGAGTGGAATGTCCATCTCCTGCGCCGCTTGGTAGAACGGGAAAAACGCCGGGTCGTCCATTTGCCTGTCTAGCGTATAGCTGACTAGATGGGCGACTTTGCAGCCCAAATCTTTGACGCAGTGGCGCAGCTCATCGGCCATCGCCTCCGGGCAGCCGGCGGGGATCATCGCCACCGGCGAGAGCTTGTCACGGTGTCCGGCTACCAGTTCATGCGCCCAGTCGTTGTACGAGCGGGCCACCGCAGCGCCCAACGGGCCGGGGTTTTGCGAGGGAATTTCGATCGACGTCGGAAAAATAAACTGATAGTCGAGGCCCTCTCTGGCGTTGTCTTTGAGGCGGTATTCCATGTCGTAGCCGCCCTGCTGCCAACGCATCACTTCGTTGCCCCGTTGATTGGCTTCGGGATTGTAAAAAACTTGATGGGTCACCGGTTTCTTGAAATTTGCGTTGGCAATCGGGTCTTCCATCGGCGAGAGGTTGTGCTCAAACTTGGAGTAGAAAAATTTGCCGTCGCCGATACGCTTGGGTGAGTATTTCGCGAAAGGTTCGGGGAGTCGGTAAATCTCGTCCAGAAGCCAACCGTCGCGCAGGTGGGAGTCCAAATCGATAATCGCCATAAGAGCTTCTCCTTCGGCTTTGGTTTGGCCCGAAGCTATTACAGCGCGGTGAGGTGAGTCAAGGCTGTGGGAAAGTCAAGGATGGAGGATCGAGGACGGAAGATGGCGCCGCGCCAACCATCGTCTATCCTCTATGCTCGTTTCGTTTTAGCGCTCGACGCTGACGAGGCGGTAGCCGAGCTTGGCGATGTCGGGGAGAAAGCCCGGCGGGATGCGGCCGTCGAAACGAAAGATCGACAGGTCGGTGCCTCGCAGGCGATTCTCACGAAAGCAGAGCATGCTCAATATCGTGACGCGGCGATCTTGGCAGAGCCGGATGATGGCTGGCGCCGGATTGTCCAGGGCGTTGGACTCGATCATGATTCTCGTGCCGCCGCTCTTGGCGGCGGTGACGCTGATCAGCGCTTCGAAAACATCGGACTCGGTGATGATGCCGGCGAGGCGGTTTTCCCTCAGCACCGGCAGCGCGCCGATTCGGTTGACGTGAAGAGTCCGCGCGGCATCTTCGATGGTACAGTCGGGCGTAACGGTGATGACTTTTTTGGTCATGAGGCTAGCCACCGGGCGTGGCACAGACTCTTCGGTTACCTCGATCGAGAAGGGATTGAGGTCGCCGGGAAAACCGCGGGCGATGTCGTACTTGGCGACGATGCCGACCAAGCGATTGCCGGTGCCGGTCGACTCGACCACTGGGAAATGGCGAAACTTGCGCCGGCCCATTTCGACGGCGACGTAGGAGATAGTCGCATCCGGTGGGACGGTTATGACCTCGGGGTTCATCCACTTTTCGACAAACATCGTGCAGCGGGTCCTCTGAAAAGGTTGTTTGTGGTAAAATCGGCGAAGCCGAAGCAATCTTTAGGCTCTCGCCGCACGCCGGGATTTGCAGCCGGGGGCGCGCTTGTTGTAAGGAGTGGGCCGAACGGTAGGTACAAAGACGCGAAGACCAACGATTGGGAGATCGACAATGATGATTCGCATGGGTACATCCGAGCTGGGCGGGACGTTTTACACACAAGGCGCGGCGTTCGCAGAGCTATTTAATCGCGGCCGCGCTGACAACGACAAATGCGTGATTCAGACCAGCGATGCGAGCATTCACAATGCCGAGCAGCTCGATCGCGGCGAGTTGGAGTTCGGCTTTATGGCCTCGAACTGGATCGGCCGAGCCAAAGAGGGCAGCGCGCCTTTTCAAAGGAAAATCGCGCTGCGCATGGTAGCGCCGGCCAATCTCGGCCCGATGTTTTTCGTGAAATTGGCGGGCTCACCGATCAAAACGGTTGCCGACTTCGCCGGCAAGCGCATCGCCATTGGCACCAAGGGCAGCGGCATGGAGCAGCACGGCCAAACGATCTTCGGGGTGTTGGGCCTGTCCTACGACAGCTTTACGCCCGTCTACATGAGTTTTGTCGAAGGCGCCAAAGCATTGGTTGCGGGCGAGATTGACGCGCAGTTCCAGCCGCCGATCCCGAACAAAGTCATGACCGATCTGAGTGAGCGCGCCGATGTGCGCGTGGTGCCCTATGCGCCGGGGCAGCTCGAAAAGCTGCTCGCCGATGTGCCTTTCTATCGGCGCGCGACCATGGCAAAGAACGTGTTTCGCGGCGTGGTCGAAGATGCCGCGCAGATAGGCGTTATCAACGTGCTGGTGACCCACGAAAGAATCGCCAACGCCGTCGTGCGTGACATGGCCGCGGCGATCGTTGGCGGTCTCGATCGGCTGCCGCAAATGAATCCGCTGTTCAAAGGAACCCAAGATCTATTCGAACCTATGCGCGCCGCTGGAGCCGCAGCCTTCGAGTTTGGCGGCGTTCGGCTCCACGAGGGAGCTTTGGCCGCCTATCATGAGGCGGGCTATCTAAAGTGACGCAAATCAGAAAATATTCCTATTTGCCTTTGTCCATGCTCAGGCAGCCGCCGATCCGGCGGATTTGCCCGAAGGGCATGCGCAATTCCAATGATTATTTGAACCCTTTGGTAAAACTTACGCCATCCATCCTGCGGTACGGAAGCTGCGTTAGTGGCCGGTTGACCTTCATGGGCCGGTCTGGACAACGCAACCCAAAAAGGATAGGAGCATGGCGAAGTCGGAGAAAAAATCTAGCGATCGGGAAAGTTTTTGGCGGGCGATTTTCAACCAGAGTCGAGTAAACGGCGCCGCCTATAGAGGTGATTACTTGCCAGCGCACAGTTGGATATGGCCAAGAGGGACATTCCTACAGCGCCGACTGCGTTCTCTTAGAGCGCAACAGTTGGAAGACGCAGTAGAACAAGCCTTGCCAGGGAGCGAAGAGCTAGTCGCCGCTGCGGAAAAGTTTGACCGTGCGGTCTCGCCGCTTCATTTGGTCAAGGAGACGCGCAGTGGGGCTCACGAATACAGCGGGGAGGAGAGTGGTCCGCCGCGCGACTCTGCCTCTCGGACAAACCGCGGGGAACGTCCCCGCCAATCGCCGACTCAGGCGTTGCTCGGTCTCGAACGTGAGCGCTGGGCGCGTGTTAGCAACGGTGCCACGGAGCATGTAGAGATCGACGAGAAATCAGTGCAAGCAGCGTTGCACAAAGAAAACATGGAGAAATTCCAGCGAACGCTGCTACAGTCTGGTGCATGGGTGCGCGCCACTGGTTCTGAAGCAGAAGAGCTGCCGGTGGCTGCGAGCCGAGAAGTTTCCGAGCCGGTAAATAGGGCAAACAGCGCTGCGATAAAACAGGCTCAACGGGCTGCTGCTCCAGTTGAAGCAGAGCCTGCAAATTCGGCGCTGCTGGCCCACCAGGCGGCTGCGCCGGTCAACAACAGGAAAGTTGAACCGACGGTTCCGCCATCGGCGAGTCGCGCCGCGTCTTCAGCAGCACCGCAACCGATCGCTCAAAGCCAATCGGAGCTTGCCGGTTGGGATGATATTGACGAACGCCTCCTCTGGCTGGCCAAGCCTTCTTCCTAAAATTCTTCCGGGCTCGATTGCTCACTTGGACAATTTGCCTGCGGGGCTGATCGCCCGCAGGAAAAATTTTTTGTTTGTTGACACACCCAAGTCCGGCTGTATATACCAACTCCAGCCGACTAACGGAGGAGTTGTTCATGGCCGAGAGCCAAGGTCGTGGGGCGGATCGCTGGCCGATGACGGCGAAAAATACCGCTCTGATTGTCGTCGATATGCAGAACATCTGGGTGCATCCGCGCGGCGCGCGCTATCTGCCGAGCTCGGAAGACATCGTGCCGAAGATCCAACAACTCCTGAGCTTTTGCCATGCGCGCCAGATGCCGGTGATCTATCTGCACACCACCAAGCGCAGAGATATGGCCGATGTCGGCATTTTCGCCGACATCAAGCCGGCGACCCACGATGCCGACAACGAATGGAATAATTTTGAAGGCACGGTCGGCGCAGAGATCTACGAACCGGTGAAACCGACCGGTGCCGATATTCTCGTTAAGAAGTTTCGCTACAGCGGCTTTTACGGCACGCAGTTGGAGAATCTCCTGCGCGCCATGGGACGCGACACCATCGCCATCACCGGCGTGGCGACCAACGTCTGCTGCGATTCGACGGCGCGCGATGGCGCCATGCGCGATTTCAAGGTGGTTTTTCTTTCCGATTGCAACGCCTCTTTCTCGCAAGAGGAACAAGAGGCCACGTTGAAAAATTTCGATAAGCATTTCGGTGTGGTGATGGATTCCAAGGCCTTAATGACGCGCATCGATGGCTGAGGATAGAGCAAGGAGTACTGGAGTGTTGGAATGATCGGTTTTCAAAAGTCGTTTATGAAACGGTTCTTGGTTTGTCGCTGGGCAATGGTCGCTTTGTTGTCGGGGCGCGCGTTTGCGGGTCAGGCCGACTACGACGAAAAAGCCGTGGCGAATTTTTATCGCGGCAAGACCGTAACGATACTCGTCGGCCACTCCGCCGGCGGCGGGTTCGATACCTATGCCCGGGTGATCTCACGCCATTTGGGCAAGCATATTCCAGGTAATCCGAATATTTTGGTCAACAACATGCCCGGAGCCGGGACGCTCATTTCGGCCAACTACACCTTTAACCAGGCGCCCAAGGACGGCACGCTGATCAACTCCTTCGACGGTGGCATCGTGCCCTCGCAAATCTACGGCGCTAAGTCGGTGCAGTTCGATTTGGCTAAGTTCAACTACATCGGCGCGCCGGATTTTTTCAAGTACATCATGGCGGTGACCCGCAAACCCGGCATTGCCAAGATGGAAGACTTCATTTCCGGCGGCAAGCAAGTGGTGATCGGCGCGGTGCCCAACACCGGCATTCAACACGCGGCCGCGTTGATGCGCGAGGTCTTTGGCGCCAACGTCAAGGTAGTCAACGGTTTCAAAGGCACAGCGGAGATTCGCCTGGCGATGAAATCCGGCGAAGTGGATAGCGTCGTGACTGGCTGGGAGTCTTTGCGAGTGACCAACATGAAAGACTTTGAAACCAATGAATGGCTGGTGCTGTCACAATGGGTCGAAGAGCCGATCACTGACTTGCCGCAGAAAAACGTCCCGTCGATCTACCAGTTTGCGCGCAATGAAGATGAGAAACAGCTATTCAGAATGGGCTTGATCAAGCCCAACAGCTATGCGCGCCCCTACGTTTTGCCACCCGGTGTGCCGCAGGATCGGGTGCGCGCCATCGAAGCGGCGTTTCAGAAAACCCTGCGTGACCCAGAGCTGGTCGCCGAGGCGGACAAAACCCGACTCTCGCTCGGTCCCATTTCGGGCGCGCAACTGCGCAGCATGATCATCGACGGCTTGTCGATGCCGCCCAAATTGAAAGAGAAGCTGCGGCCGATGTTGGCGCCGGGGAGTTAGAAAACGATCGAGGATGGAGGATAGAAGATTGAGGCTCGAAATAGCTCGTCCTCCATTCTTCCTCTGCGATCCTCTATTTTCATTCTAGCGTTTCGCCACAGCGGTCTTCTTCGTCGCATTCTTTTCGATCCAGGCGATCAGCCAATCGGCCACTTGTAGGTTGTTCACATCCATCATCATCATGTGCGTGTTGCCGCGCACGCCTTGCTCGTAGGTGGCGAGAAACGTCGCTTTGCCACTGGCCGCGTTAACGTCGGCGACCGCCTTGCGGCATTCTTTGTCGCCGTTCCAGTCGTGATCGCCGGCAACGTTCACCCACGGCACTTTGGCCATGATGGCGATTTGCTCGGCATTCAAATCGCAGCCGCTCCGTCCTTCGACATTGATCAACCCCGCGACTAAGTCTGGGCGAGCCAGCGCGGTTAACGTGCCGTAGATCCCCGACTGCGAATGCACCATCAGCACCGCCGGTCCGACTCTTTTCAGCAGCTCGACCAGGGCGTCGACCGTTTTGCGCGGCGGTTGTGGCAGCGTGGCCTCGGTGTTGGGCACGAGCTGCGCCATGTATTGGTCGATATATTCTTTGGGAAATTTCGAGTCGGGCCACCATTCATCCGGCTTGGGGCCAAAACGAAATATGCTCCAGGCGCGCTCGTAGGTAAATTGGATGATGCCGCCCTTGGGAATCAGCAGGGGATCTTTTTTGCTTTCGGCGTTGTTGATCGGTGCCGGACTCCAACCTGAGCGGGCGCGGCCGACCTGATCGACGACGTAAACGGCGTAACCTTTGCGCAGGAAATGTTGTTTCCATCCGTCGCGTCCATCCGGTGTGGTGTCGTAGGTCTTGCCGGTGTGGCCGGAGCCATGCACCATGATCACCGGCCAGGCATTGGTCTTTTGTATCTGTGGGATCGCGTATTCGACATACATTTGATTGGCGACGACGCGACCGCCGGGGTTGCCGCCGCCGGGATTGTCGGTGCGCACGACCTCGCCGTTGACGAAAAAGCTGCCGGCTTCTCTGAGGACTGGCGGCGGTGTGGCATTGGCCCCGGTGGCACCGAGTGCCACGAGCGTTGTTAGCGCGAGTGATTTGGTGATCTTGGACTTCTTAGCCATACGACGAGATCCTCCCTAGGCCCAATTTCGGCCTAGGGATATCTCATCGCGCGGTCGCCGACAAGGAGACAATTGGCAAAGAGAGCTAGTTCTTGCTACTGAGCCCTTTGCGTCTTCATGCGTGGCCGTGGGCTTCTCGGTGGGCTTGTGCTTTCGCTTCGGCGTCCTCGCGCTCTTCCCTATCGAGTAACCAAAAGTTCGCGGCGATCAAACCGCCAATGCACAGCCCCGTTCCTTCTAAAGTCTGAGAAACTTTCTCGTTGTCAGAAAGGGAAGGCCGCCGTCATCTGTGGAGTAAACCGAAACGAGCAGATGAACTTTCCGGGGTCGTCGGGACGGGATGTGAAGGCAGTTGAGCTGGGTAACGCGGGAGACCTTGTTTGTCGCGGGTGATGGCCGCAGGGGCTCGGTGTAAGGACTTTGCTGCGCTCAGTTGTGCTGCGGACGTGGGGTAAGAGCGGCGCGTGCGGGAGTTGGATTTTAATTGCGGCGTCCGAAGTCTGTTTACGGTTCGTGTCGGATTGACAGACCGGTCTGCCATCCTTTACTCTCCATTTCGTTTGAGTGCCCTTGTGAATCCAAAACGACCTCAAGACGCCGTAACGCGGCGGCGCAACGGCAAGGAGACGGTATCGATATGGCCAATATCTTGGGAAGTCTCGCGTTGAATTTTTCCGCCCTCATGCTCGGACTGGCGGCGGTTGTTATGTGTGGCGCGCCGGCGGCGGCGCAGACGAAGCCGGCGACGGAGTGGGGAAAGCGCGCGCCTCTGGTCCAGCCGAACTCGGAAATGGCGGTGGCCGAGCTGGGCGGCAAAATTTATGTCATCGGCGGCTACCCGTCCGACCGGGTCAGCGTAAATGTGGTTCAGGTCTACGACATCAAGTCGGATAGCTGGCGGCTGACGACACCCTATCCGACGACCATCAACCACGCTTCGGCGGTGGGGATCAACGGGATGCTTTACGTCATCGGCGGGCAGACCAACGCCGGCACCCAGACCGAGGAGTCGCGCTACGTGACGGCGGTCTACGCCTATGATCCAAAGACGGAAAAGTGGCTGCCGCGGGCGCCGATGCCGACGGCGCGAAGCGCCATGGCCCATGACGTGATCGACGGCAAGATTTACGTCGCCGGCGGCCGTCCGCCGCGGGGCCACGATTTCGCGGCGTACGACCCGAAGGCGGACCGGTGGACCGTCCTTCCCGAATTGCCGACGGCGCGCAATCACATGGCGGCGGCGGCGATCGACGGCAAACTGTATGTGGTTGGGGGACGCTTCGGCGGCGGCTTTCGCAGCGAGATCACTGCGGTGAACGAAATGTTCGACCCGAATGCCAACAAATGGATTCCCAAACGGCCCATGTCGGAGTCCCGCAGCGGCCACAACGGCATCGTCGTCTACGGCTGTTTTCACACCTTCGGCGGCGAACATCCGACGGCCGGTCCATCGGGAGTGTTCCCCCATCATGAAGTTTACAACGCGAAAACCGACCGCTGGACTCGTTTTTCGGACATGCCGATCCCGGTTCATGGAGTGACGGGACTGGTCTACGCCAACGGCTGGATTTACTTGCCCGGCGGCGGCACCGAGATGGGCGGCAGCAGCGGCAGCACGCATCATCAGGTCGTTCGCCCCGGCCTGAAATGCGACTGACGGCGCGCCTCGTCGCGCTTGCGCTGGTCTTTGCCGGCGGCTTCGGTTGGGCTGCTATTTCGGCGGAGGTAGGGCAAAAACAGGTCGTCGCAATCACCCTCAAGGGCGGCAAGGTCCACGGACAGACGGAGATGTCGGGAGGTCTGCCTGTGGTGCGCGTGCGGCGCGGACAAGAGGTCGTGCTGCGCTGGCGCTCCGACATCGACATGATCGTTCACCTGCACGGTTACGATATTGAAACGCGGGTGAAGCCGGACCACGAAGCGATGACCGAGTTTGTCGCGCGCGCGGCCGGGCGGTTCCCCGTGGAGCGCCACGCCAAATTCGGACACACGACGCTGCTGTACCTCGAAGTTCGACCTTAATTCGGCCGATGAGACCGAAGGCTTTCGCGCCCATCATCGCCGTCGGTCTTTTGCCGATCGCTTCCTCGCCGGCGGCGGCGCATGCCTTCCTTCGGCGCTACGATTTGCCGCTGCCGCTCTGGCACTACCTGATCGGCGCCGGTTTCGTTATCGCGCTGACTTTTGTCTTTCTCGCGATCTTTCGCGCGGAGCGCTCCGCGGGTTTCACTCGAGGAATCGACCTTTCCCATACCGCGCTCGGCCGATTTCTGATCCGGTCTTCGCTTCGAAGAGGGCTGGCCTGGGGGTCGGTCTCCCTGTTTTTCTTCGTTGTTGCTGCGGGAGTTTTCGGCACCCAGGAAGACCCGTTCAAGAACATCCTGCCGGTGTTTATCTGGGTTATCTGGTGGGTCGGCTTTGCATTTCTCTGCGCCCTGGCGGGTAACGTCTGGCCGGCGGTGAACCCGTGGGCGGCCGTCGGACGCGGCGCGGAAGCCGCGATCGGCCGAGTATCGACGCGGCCCCTGCCGGCGGCGATCGGCGTCTGGCCGGCAACGATTTTATTCTTCGGCTTTGCATGGGCGGAACTCGTCTGGCCCGACAATGCTCAACCGGGAAAGCTCGCCGGTGCAATTTTGGTCTATAGCGCGATCACCTGGAGCGCCATGGCGCTCTACGGCACGGAGCGGTGGCTTGGTTGCGGCGAGACTTTTTCGCTCCTTTTCGAATGGCTCGGGCGGTTCGCGCCTTTGGGAGTGGGGCCGGGCGGGCGCGCCGTCTTGCGCCATTACGGCGCGGGTTTGCTCGATGAGGGCAAGGTCTCGAGTTCCATGATTGTGTTTATCGTCACCGTGCTCGTCACGGTTAGCTTCGACGGATTTCTCCACACGCCGCCGTGGAGTCAGCTTTTCAGCGCCGCCTTCAGCGCCTCCTACGATCTGGGATTGATCGATCTATTGGGAAACGTGGGCGCGCGCACGCTGATCGTCACCGCCGGGCTGATGGCGGCCCCGCTGCTCTTTCTTGCCGTGTTTCTGGCGGTGTGCGCGACGACGGCCGCGCTTTTGGCTGAGCCGCGCCGCGGCCGCCCGCGGGCGATGGCGATCGCCGGCCTCTACGCACCGACTTTGATTCCGATTGCGATCGCCTACCACCTTGCCCATTATCTTTCGCTGCTGCTCATCGAAGGGCAGCGCGTTGTCGCGCTCGTCTCCGACCCCTTCGGCATCGGCTGGAATCTCTTCGGCACCGCGGCTCTGGTGCCGGACATCGCGGTCGTCGACGCGCGCTTCCTGTGGCTGTTCTCGGTGGCCGCCGTTGTCGCCGGCCACGCCATCTCGGTGATCCTATGCCACATCATCGCGCTTCGGAACTGCGATGACCGCAAACAGGCGATCGTTTCGCAGCTGCCGATGCTCGCGCTGATGATCGGTTACACCATGCTGAGCTTGTGGGTTTTGGCCCAGCCGATCGTCGATTGATTGCATGGCTCTTTTAGCATCGACCGTGGTACGCTTAACGGCTGAAACGCGATTTGCTTGACGCTCCCTAACCTAGCCGATATTCGCCGGGCCACTTCTATGGATCAGGAAATCATTGCTCGATTGAAGCAGCGGAAGAGTATGACAAAAAGGGCAGCAAAAACCCGACGTCTTTTCCTCGAAACGTTCGACATGGCGACCGCCTTTCGTCCCCGATGAAGAGTTTTTCCAAAGTAGCACTCACCACTTGTAAGGTTTACATCTGGTTCCCGGGGTTTCCCTGAGCGGGATTGTGCAGGACTTGGGCGCTAGCTATGCTATCTTCATAGTAACTGAAGCCTGAGGTAAACTTAGCTTACTAACGAGCCGTCCAATGATAAGACCCGTGCTGGGGGGAACGCTAAGTGGATCTTTATTGTGAAGATGAATCGCTAATCCATGCCGTCCATGACGCTATCGGCCGGCGCGAATTTCTCGGCTTAATGATCGCTGCATCCCTGTTTCCGGCGCACGCTTTCGCTGAAACGCCGGAGGAGATGCGCGCGCGGTTTCGCAAACAGTCGGCAGAGGCAGAACGGCGTGGGCTAGCAGAGCCGTTCAAGGGAATCACCAGCGACGGCAAAGTTGTCGACGGGCTTTTTCCGATCAAGCCGACCGGGGTCTCCACGGCAGCGGCACGAGCGGCGGCGGAGCAATTCCTCAGCTCATTGACGACGGAGCAGCGCGGGAAAGTTATGTTGCCGACCGACGACCCCGAGTGGCGCAAGTGGATGAACCAACATTTTTACCAACGCCAAGGCATAAGCTTTCGGGAGATGACGGCGTCACAGCGCAACGCGGCCTTCACGCTCCTGGGCGCTTCGCTCAGCGCCAAGGGCGTGCGCCTGACGCGCGACATCATGCGCCTCAACGAGACGCTCGGCGAGCTTACCGGCGACCGCGAGTTTTTTGGCGAGGGGCTTTATTTTATCACCATCATGGGCAAACCCTCGGCGAGCGAACCCTGGGGTTGGCAGTTCGACGGCCACCATGGGGTGATCAACTATTTCGCCCTTGGCGATCAGGTGGTGATGACTCCCTATTTCGCCGGCTCCGAGCCGGTAATCGCTGCGTCGGGCAAGTATCAGGGCACGGCAATCCTGCAAGAAGAGCAGACGCAAGGTCTGAAGCTGATTCAAACGTTGGATGACGCGCAGAGGCAAAAGGCGATTCTCAATGTCTCGAAGACCGGCAACAACGCATTGGCGGAAGCCTTCAAAGACAACCTAGTGCTGGACTACGCCGGCATTCGCGCCGCCGATTTGCCAACCCGCCACCAACAGCAAATGCTCGATCTTGCCGGCCTCTACGTCGGCAATATGGACGAAGGCCATGCCAAGATCAGAATGGACGAGATCAAGCGCCATCTCGACGCGACTTATTTCGCCTGGATCGGCGGCACCGAGTCAGACAGCGTGTTTTACTATCGCATCCACAGCCCGGTGGTCCTCATCGAGTTCGACCACCAGCGACCCTTCGCGCTGCGCGGTAGCCAGCCAACACGCGAGCATATCCACACCGTGATGCGCACACCCAACGGCAACGACTACGGCAACGACTACGGCAAGGATCTACTGCGCCAGCACTATCTCAAGAGCCACAGCCGCTAATAGTGTTTCCAATGGTGCGAAAAGTTGGTGCTCCCGCGTTCGACGCAATTGCGAAGTAAACTAAGTCGTCGTCGAGAACGTCTAAATTTTAGCGCAAGAATTGCTACTAGAAGAAGGGAGCCGTTGTCAATAGGTGTGTAAAAAGATACTAGGCGGCGACCCTCATCTCTTTGCCATTGTCATACTTCGTCCCGCGCGCTACTTTTCCGACAAGCTGTGGTGCGTTCAGTTTGCGGAA
>Ga0194132_10000691_pt1 | contig 69041 bp, 60 predicted proteins | sample TA2KigOf80mmetaG_FD_148612 | JGI IMG/M metagenome (GOLD analysis project Ga0194132, IMG submission 148612) | Freshwater microbial communities from Lake Tanganyika, Tanzania - TA2015054 Kigoma Offshore 80m | ecosystem: Environmental > Aquatic > Freshwater > Lake | place: Tanzania: Lake...
ATTATCGACGTTTTTAGCCGTAAAGTTGTGGGATGGAGCACCCGGAGTGACTTGAAGGTCGATATCGTCATGGCGGCATTTGATATGGCCTACCGTATGAGACGTCCCGACCGTTCAATAATTTTCCATAGTGACAAGGGTGGGCAATACAAGGCCAAGAAGTTTCGCCGTCGGTTGCGCCGCCGCGGGTTCAGTCAAAGCATGACTGGCATTGACCATTGCTACGATAATGCTGTCGCTGAGAGCTTTTTTGGGACATTGAAGACTGAACTAATCCGAGGTGAGGTGTATGAATCAAGAGAGCTAGCCGCTGCAGCTATTTTCGAGTACATCGAAGTGTTTTATAATCGGACTAGGTTGCACTCGTCACTGGGATATCACTCGCCCGAGCAGTATGAGCGGAATATCGCTTAGTGAGTGTCCGGAAATTTAGGGCCACCTCAAATAACCTCTAGCCTTACTTGAGCCTACTCTCGATCACTGCAAAGCTGCTCAAATCATTTTGGTTACTGTTTCTACCGAGAGGCATAGTGATAGTTTTTTCGAACCGCATGCTATAAACTTTCGAGGCATCAGCAGTGGCGGGGGCGTCAAAGATTTTTATACCCGTGCAATTTATTTCCTGTTGAAGTTGAAATCCAAGCGACGCAATCGTGAATTCGATAGCATCATCAGAAATATTTGTCGTGTACAGGTCCTGCTTATCGCAAGCCATCATTGCGCTTCTAGGCGACCAAGACTTAGGCAATTTTATCGTGAATTTATGCTTTGAATAGAACCGACTGGTCAAAACATCTGTTGGTAGTTTTGATTCGGCAGCACTTTCAGCCTTGAATATTCCATCGAAGACGATGCGGTCAACAGCCAAGGGGCGCGGTTCATTCTGCTTCAATCTTAGCACTTGCTGATTCTTGGTTTCTTCTCTTTTTACTCCGGGAACAACCAGAACGTCACTGCAAAGCACACCTGATTTCGGTCGAAAAGTTATGGGAAATTCAGCCAGCAGCTGATTTCTTTCGACTACGGCGGTCGGTGGTGGAAACAGTCCGGGGCAGTCTATAATTACAGTGAACTTTTCTGACTCTAGGATATTTGACGTGACTCCGCGCAATGAGTCCGAAAGTTTGACGGAAGCAACGACGCCGCAGTAATTGTATGCCTTTTGTTCAGATAAATTGATGGCTTCAGAGCTGACGCGGCAACACGATTCGGTGAATCTTTCAATCCAGGAGTGACCCTCTTTTTCGCAAGCTTCTTTGTTTTTGAAGTTTACTTCCCCACTGTAATAGCGCCTTATAACCTCTCGATCCATGGCGCTCAGGCGTTGCAACTGACCTGTTTTCCATACCATGGTATTAGCGCAGTAGTTCATTATTGAATCTTTGTCGAATTCGCCGACTTCTAGAGCCCCCTGCTCGCCGGTTCCTGGGCGTTGTGCCTCTACGCACAAAGAATCAGTCCGATTGGCTTCATGACGCAATCCAATTGCGTGTCCGAACTCATGAAGGGCATCATTGAGTATGCATACGTCTTTATGTTCTTTTGCACAAAACGTAGGCGTTACTTCCCAGTTTAAATTCAGAAGCATGCCATTCTTAATGCCGCTAATTTTCGCGCCGAACGCTTCTACTCGTCGCTGACGAGTGTCGTTGTTAAAGATCCTAATGCCCAAGCTGTCTTCGTTACAGGTTTTCCAGCCGACAAAATCAAGTCCAGCTTGCCCGTACTCAAAAGTCACGAGGGAGGCGATGCTGTCGCGAACTTTATCCGAACTAGTCTCCGGGTTCTCCCAGCAGACTGGAATAGATATTTTACCATCCACTCCTCTCGGCCACAGATAAGACGACCCTTCAGATACATATCCTTTTGTATCAGACCCGCGTGGGCCAGATGTTTTGCAGCTGTTTTGACTAGTACCAACCAGTGTGACAAATCCCAGCAAGAATGTGCGGATATGATGAGGTCGCATTTGTTGGTAATCTCCTAAATATTTGTTCGAACCCATCAGATCAGGCAGTTTATGTGCCAGTGTTCAGGAATGTCAGAGAGTGGACCTACAGGAAGGAGTCCTGATGCATAAATTATGCCGATCAGCATGATACTGGATCAGTTGGCGTCCAATGATATTGCCACTAGCGCAGCTGTCAAACCTCGCTACTTCTATCGAAGAAATTCAAGTGATGTGGTCAAATATTGACATGTCCGTTCAAAATTGACGTTATTAAAATTTAGATGCCTAATTTGCTATCGCGATACTCGTTGGTCTGGTGATCGCAAAAGAAGATGGCACCCAACTTGCAGGGCTCTCGACTGTTTCAGCATATTTTAAAGTTATAGGTGGGTTCACTTATGCGTATCTTGCTTCTTTCGCTACTCGTATCTTTGTTAGGAACTTCCTGCCAATCTATCAAGGCAAGTCAGCCAAAGGTCACTAATGGGATCGAGGAGCCTGATTTTCCTTATGTCGTCCAGATTCAAATGAACGGTCGTAGCTACTGCACAGGAAGTTTTCTGAATGACAGTCTTCTTTTGACTGCTGCTCATTGCGTCGATCGTGCCAGTTTTGTTAAGTTTGGGAATGTTAGCGTGGAATCAGAATTTATTTTTATTCATCCAAGATGGCCGAGTGGCGGTGAGTCATGCAAGCTGCCGCGTGATCCACGTTACGATTTGGCTTACGTAAAGTTTCCCAAGGGAACATACTCTGGTCCGACATTTGGCAAGGTGGCGACGCAATCTGCACGTCCAAATGAAGAGATCAAAATAGTCGGCTTCGGAAACTCTCTAATCACTCCGTTTGATCGGTTTTGCTATATTCCACGAGCTAAAGATGACGATGGTCATTGAAATATAAAGGTCGCAACCTCAGTAAACGGGATCGATTATAACGCCGATACAGTGTTGCGATTTCCGGCTGATGAAGTGCCATCGGACAAAGGATGTCCAATCGACTGTGATGAGCGCAATCTGAAGGCTACCCTCGCAACATCAGGCCAAGATTTCAAAAAATTTGTTGAGTTGAACTGTGGGGGTAACTTTCGCGATCGTGGTTACAAAGAGTCGGGGCTGGGAACAAAAAGGTCTGGCAAGAATATCCTTACTTCAGCCGAGAAGGGAGTTTTGACATTCGAAGGGAGCCTTGGAGGTGAGAGCAGTGGTTACGAATCAGCTTCGGGTGCGGGTGATTCCGGCGGTCCGTTATTCGTATTCCGAAATGGAGAGTGGTTAATTGCCGGGGTGACTCATGGTGGCAACCTGATAAAAAAGGATGGAAGGCCCATGAAGAGGTCCATTTACGTGGATATCATTGATCCACAAAATTCCGCTTGGCTTCGAGAGGCAGCAAATTGAATTGAAAGTATGTGACTTGAGATAACCTGGCCTTCCTTCAAAAAGAATTCCGTACCCGAATGCAAAACGGAGGAGTCCGCTCACTTGGGTAGTGTCACCGGACACCAGGCTATATTCGACCATATTGCTGGTTAATTTTTTGGAGGGTTATCGGTATAATTTGGCCGGTATAAAATCCCAAGTTGGAGCCTTCATGCAAAAGTCGAGCCCCCAAACTATGACTCCGAAGCCATGGCACACATTAAGTGCGGAGGAGGCTATCGCCATCCTCACGACGGACATTCATGCGGGCTTAGAGATTCAAGAGGTCGTGAAGCGCCAAACGCAATATGGCCCCAATTCCCTCCCATCCGGGAAAAAAGTCTCTTTACTGAAGGTGATTGCCCACCAGTTTATGAGCCCACTGATCTATCTCCTACTTGCCGCGGCGGGCATTGCTCTTTACCTTGGCGAAGTCAAAGACTCGATCGTCATCATGGTTGTGGTCTTTCTAAATGCTGTGATTGGTGCGATCCAGGAGGGTCGGGCCGAGCGTTCCATCGACTCCCTACGCAAACTATCGACGCTAAACGTACGCGCGATACGAGGCGGTAAAGAAATTGTTTGCGAGGCCATTGATTTAGTGCCTGGCGATATAGCCCTGCTTGCTGCAGGTGACGCGGTTCCTGCAGACTGCCGTCTCCTCACAGCCCAAAGCCTTGAGACTTCAGAAGCGATCCTTACTGGCGAGTCAATGCCAGTGGCCAAAGATGAGCTTCCTTGCCCCCTCGATGCGAGCCTCGGCGATCGAACCTGCATGCTTTACTCTGGCACATATGTGACTGCAGGTCGCGCAAGTGCCGTCGTCGTCGCAACTGGCAGCCACAGCGAGATAGGCCGTCTTGCAGTGCAAACAGCCGAGGCCGTGGACCCAATGTCGCCTCTCGAACAGCGAATTGATCGCTTCAGCAAACACATTGTTGTCGCAGCACTAATATTGTTTGCGAGCATCATGCTCATTGGATGGCTTCGTAGCCTACCGATGACTGAGGTGTTCATGGTGGCAATCAGTCAGATGGTATCTATGGTGCCGGAAGGCCTCCCCATCGCAATGACTATTGCACTTGCTGTTGGCGTGCAGAGGATGGCTAAACGAGGCGTGATTATTCGCCGGCTTGCGGCAGTCGAGGCTCTCGGTTCAATCTCGGTGATCTGTAGTGACAAGACCGGAACTCTAACTCGCAACGAAATGACCGTGACCACTTTATGGTTAGCCGATGGACGCATGATAGAGGTTAGCGGAAGTGGCTATGAGCCGCAGGGCTACTTTCGCCACCAGGACCAGGTCCTGAATCCATCCGCCGATAATCAGCTTAAAGAATTGCTGATTGCTGCAGCCCTCTGCAATGATGCTGCCTTGCTTCCACCTGATGCCGAAGACTCTAGGTGGCGCCCCGTAGGAGACCCAACTGAGGCAGCTCTCCTGACCCTAGCCCTCAAGGCCGGCCTACCCCAGGAAGTGCTTAAGGATATCCTCCCCCGTCACGACGAGATCCCCTTTGAATCCGCTACCAAAATGATGGCCACATCGCATATAGGTGACTCGCGGCGGTGTGTGTTCATCAAGGGAGCCTTTGAGGAAGTGATTACACTTTGCGGCTATCGCCTGCACGCCGGTCACGCGCAGCCACTAGATTGGACTCAGATCAAACGGATCTCCAAAATAGCCCATGAACTAGCAGAACGAGCGCTGCGAGTGTTGGCTTTTGCTGTCGTCGATGGTCATGGATTGGCTGACGGCCGAGGAAACCGGCGGGGATACGATAGCGTCCGAGGTAACGCGACCTTCCTAGGGCTGGTTGGCCAAATCGATCCGCCGCGCTTAGAAGTACGCGATGCCGTCGCCGCATGTAGACGCGCAGGGATTCGTCCCGTCATGATTACTGGTGATCATAAAGCAACTGCCTTGGCAATAGCCCAGATCCTCGACATTTATCGCTCCGGCGATCTGGTCACTGACGGCCGCGAGTTAAGCGCTTTGTCAGATGCAGACTTGAAAAAGCAAGCACCCAGCACCGCCGTATTTGCGCGCGTCCACCCATCAGAAAAACAACGTATCGTCGCCGCGCTACAGGCAAATAGGCAGGTCGTTGCCATGACGGGTGATGGTGTCAATGATGCTCCAGCTCTTGCTGGTGCCGACGTTGGCGTAGCCATGGGAATCACCGGAACGGAGGTTGCAAAATCTGCGGCAAAGATGATTATAACTGACGACAATTTTGCCACCATTGTCGCTGGCATCGAAGAGGGAAGATTAGTCCATCGCAACCTCAAAAAAGCAGTGCTCTATCTGGTTGCAACCTCAATGGCAGAAGTCCTCGTCCTCCTGCTGTCCTTGATAGCAGGCTATCCACCGCCATTGGCTGCAGTCCAGATCTTATGGATCAATCTCGTTACTGAAGGTACCGTCACGGTTAATCTGATCATGGAGCCACTCGAAGGTGATGAGATGCACCGCCGCCCAGTCAGACCGCATGAGGCTCTCATCAACAGAGATATTCTTGCGAGAATCGCATTGATGACGCCACTGATAGCGGCCATTGTCCTGGGTTGGTTCGTTCATCGACTGCGAGAGGGCATAGAATTTGCGCAGGTGCAGACTGAAACCTTTACGCTGCTGGCAGTCACGCAATGGTTTAACGTGCTGAATTGTCGCTCCTCAACCAAGTCATCTTTGACGACTGACATACTTCGGAATAAATGGTTGTTAGGAGGACTGCTCGTGAGCAATTTGGCACAAATAGCTGTAGTATATTGGCGCCCCTTAGGTGATCTCTTCCATACCGTACCCATAAGACTAACAGAGGTTTTTAAAATCGGACTGGTCGGCAGTACCGTGCTTTGGGTAGAGGAAATTCGCAAATGCCTAGTACGTCGACGCTTAAGAAGAAGTGCGCTATTTGCGGTCCTTAAGACCTAACTTAAGTCGAGCCTTGGCAGCAAATAGCTGCCGCACTCGCCCATCGTCGTCCTCGTCGTAAATTTCTCCGACGATCTCCTCTAAGATGTCTTCTAAGGTAACTAGCCCTACTGGTTGTCCTGCGCTAGACATGACAATTGCCATGTGGCTACGCTTGGTCTGCATTTGACGCAAAGTATTTAGCGCCAAGTCGAGAGGATTAGCTAAGATAGGCTGCCTGATGATCGCCGTCCACTCTTTCTCTCCGCTATCTCGCAACGTGGCATATTCTTTCGTATGCAGCATACCTATAAGACGCGGCAATGCGCCGTCCACAGTTTGTACGACTGGTAAGCGGGTATGACCCGAGGCGAGTACTACCTTATTTACCTGTTCAATATTACTTGCGACATTGACACATGCCACATCCGTCCAAGGAATCATGATCTCCTTGAGCCGGCGCGATTCCAGGTCTACTAGATTCAGGATAAAGCGCCGGTGGGTAGGTGAAAAAGATTCTAGTTCAAGAGCGATCGGTGCACTATCGGCGCTTTCAACCTTAGGTTCCGCAGGAAATAGCAAAGCTATGACACGCTTAGTGGACCATTCGAGCAAAGTAATAACAGGTGCCAGAAACCTATCAGCGATCGCAAACCAACGTGCACCGTATATTAGGATTCGTATAGGATTACGTAGAGCCAAAGATTTAGGCACAAGCTCACCTAGGATGACATTTAGATAAGTGATTGGCACTACCACAATTACAATCGCAATCCACTCTGCCGACGATTGACTTAAATTAAAATTGTTCATCAGATAGGGTTCTATAGTCTCGGCCGCACCTGCACCACCGACAGCCGCAGCGACCGCACCAACTAGCGTGATGCCGACTTGAATAATCGACAGCGTCCTCTCAGGATTTTCTCTTAACTTTAGGGTAGCCTCCGCATACTTGCCCCCAGCTTCTGCTAAGCGACGCAGTTCAGGTCTGGGGACCGCGACAAAAGCCATTTCATACGCTGCCAGAATGGCATTGAGGACCAGGCATACTCCGACGACGACCAACTCTTCCATTCTTGAGACAGACCTCCAAAAATCGGCGGTTACCGGGGCACCTAACCGGACTGCTTGCACTCGCACGCCTTATATTTGTCGCCGGGATCTTAGCATGTTATTCTGTGGCATTATATGGCCCTTTTTTGATGACTGGGCCGAGACTGATCTGAGAATTTCTATATATCAGGAGTCCCCCATGAAAATTTTAGTTGGAGTCGATGAAATAGCAACCGCGGAGCGACTCAGTGCGCAAGTGGCATCACTTGGGTTTGCCAATGCCAAAGTAGACTTAGCGTTTGCTATAGAAATCCTGGGTGCAGCAGTCGCAGTGAGACCAGACACCGCTCATACCTCTGTAGTGAATGAATTCGTCAGAATGCAAACTGAGCTCGCTAAATCAGTCCTTTCCGGCAGCGAGAAGGCGTTTAAAGACAAGGGTCTACCAACCACAACAAAAGTTTTGACTGGCATGACGGGAAATGCCCTTGTTAATCACGCGAAAGAAACCGCTGCTGATTTACTTGTGGTTGGACATTCGGGCAAGAATGCTTTAGAGCGCGTCATTATAGGCAGTGTAAGTCGCAAGGTACTCCTGAGCGCTCAACAAAGTATACTTATCAGCAAGCAGCCTGAGAGTGCAGTCAAGCCTGTGACATTGGTATTGGCTACCGATCATTCCGACTATGCCAATCGTTGTATCGACAAGTTGCTTTCCTGGAAGCCACAAAATGTGGAGCGCGTGGTTGTCACTACGGTGTACCCAGAACAGCTCTTAAAAGCCATGGGAGCAGTCATCGAGCACTTTAAGGCCGACGTGTCGACCTGGGTCAAAGATGGCCTGGCTAAAAACAACGCTACGATCGTCGATAAGGTGAAGTCTACGCTACCCTCGGCCAAAGTCACCTCTCGGGTCGAATCGGGTTACGTGAGTGACACCCTGGAACGTGTGATGAAGGAGGAAAAAGCTGACCTCCTCGTTCTTGGAGCTCAGGGCCACGGATTCGTTGACCTCATTACTTTGGGGAGTGTGTCGCTTGACCAGGCAGTACGCCACGATTACTCGGTACTAGTGGTACGAGCTTAAACCCGGTCACTGTCCGGTCGGTTCCTAATACTGGGGATCCTGCTACAGCGAGCCTGCGAACGCAGAAAAATTTATTATATGGTGGAAGTTAAAGTCTTACGCCTGCTCGTTGCAACACATCCAACGAGCAAAAAATAAGATAACGGAAGGATCTCTATCATCTAGTTCGTTGGATGCCTAAAATTTATGTGTCTGGTCTTTAGTACAGGCTGCTTAATTTACTCATCTTTCGCTTGGGAAAACATGATTTTTTAACCACATTAACTATTAGCCATCTTTCGATAACCATCAAATTTTTGCTTCAACTATGAATTTATCCCCTAAATCCAACCCATCTTACTAAAATTTGCTGGTCTATATAGACGCTAAACTCTGTCACGACAAAATCTAAGGAACGTCATCTACCCGAAACTGAAAAAAGAAGTGGCCTCCTCAGTTTGAGGAGGCCACCTGTGCCGTTTGCTACCGGAGTAACTTACATTTTCAAATTAAACTACGGAGCTAATACAGGTGCTGTCAAATTTGAACAGCACACAATGTAGGTGTCCGCCTCCCCGTAGGCCAATTGATCCGATGTAGTTACTGTGTGACTTGCCCATGGCCATTGCTGTGGTAGAGGCTTATCACACGTTAGCTGTGCTGGCGGTGGATTGTCGTTGAGGTTGTTTTTGTTAAAGTTAACGCCTGCAACCTTAAATTCAACCACACCTAGGCAACTACCAGCACCAGCAATACTGCAGACTTGCGATCCTGTTTTACCAGAGTTTTCGAGTGGTGAAGATACTGGAAACGGAGAATCGATCCGAACCTGTCGACATGCTGCAGTGGCTGAATTCCAGTCCCCAGCCGCAGTCGGTATGAGATTTAAGAGACCTGAGTTTTGGCACACTGGATTGACCGTTCCTGGCGTGCTAGCGCACTGGTTACATATGGGCGTCTGAATGATGTTGATGTCAGCTGGATACTCACACCGAGCATCATTGTTTAAGTCAGTGCATGAGGTGTAGAGCACACCACCGTTGGGACATTGCGGCGGATTTGAGGTTGTCGTAATGATGCCATTGAACCCGTTACAAATGTTCTGCGATGACTTATTACCTGGAGTCGATGCCATCCATTGTGTGTAGGTTACACCGCCCGTTGGGCATTCAGGCGAGCCAGATGGTAGCGGAGTTGACTGAAATACAACGCTATCACCGTCCTTGCCATTACAGGTTATGTAGTCTTCCACAGCTTCACCTGGGTCACGGATTCCGTTACCGTTGATATCGTACCAGAAGACAACACGAGTACCACCGTTGACACAGGCTGAACCTGAACCTGACGGTAGATTGGTTACTTCTACAAGAACCGATTTACCATTAGCACCGTCTTTGCCGTTACAGATGATCGACTCCTGCAAGTTGTAGTCTGGTGCACCACTGAAACTTGGGACTGTCTCCCCTGGACTTTGGACGACGTCGGTCCAACTCATATAGAGTTTACCTCCGTTAGGACAGGACCCTGGAGGAGCATCCTGAACAGTGATTACGGCATCAGCACCATCGTTGCCTTTGTCACCTTTGTCACCTTTGTCACCTTTGTCACCTTTGTCACCTTTGTCACCTTTGTCACCTTTGTCACCGCGTAGCCCGTTACAAATGTCTTGTTCGTAAAGGATCTCGCCTGGTGATGGTTGCAAGTTTCTGTCTTTATCAAGGAATGCAGTCACATGATAACCACCGGCAGGGCAGATAGGACTTCCCGGAGGGATGGGAGTACTTTTCAGTAATGCTGAATAGCCAGGTTCACCCTGGGGTCCAGATTCGCCGTTACAGACCGACTGGACTGAGTATGGATTATCCTCAGGACTATTATAAATGCCGTTAGCATTCACATCGGTGAACGACTCAACCAAGATACCACCTTGAGGGCAAGGCTTCACACCGGGGGGTACAGGTTCATTAGGCCGCAAAACCCTGGTCTTAACAACGGCACGCGCTCCCGGAGCACCTTTGTCACCTTTGTCACCTTTGTCACCTTTGTCACCTTTGTCACCTTTAGCACCTTGGGGGCCGGGAGGGCCCGCGGGACCAGCGGGTCCTTGATAACAACGTGGCGCTGCACTGCCGAAGGCGTAGCCTAACATCGCAACCTTTGTGTAACCCGTTAATCCCGCGCAGTCGCTCCAAAGACTGAGCGCCGTGTAACCATTGGCGTCGCGACATTGGTAGATCGGCATACTTCCCAATTCAGGGGCGTTGAGTAGGGAAAAGCCCACGTTGACCACTTTTCCCTTTTTGGTGGTCGTGCAGGCCGTTCCGGTCAGATTGATATAAGAGGCGTTACTGGTATCGCAGCGTGATTGCGTCGCTATACAGGTGTTGCCCGAAATATTGGCGAATGCCTCAAAGATTCTGTGAGGCTCTTGCCACCCCGCACTCGCAGCACACTGCGAGGCATTGGTTGTAACTAGGAAACCAAACTTCTTCTTGCCGTCGCCTTGGCACTGATAGACGTTGACTGGAGTCAAACAAGAGTCTTTACATGACGAGCAAAATTTATCCGAATTTTTTGCACACTGATTATTTGGTGGCTTCACACAACTATCTGGTGGTGGCGGCGGCTGCACTGGACAGCTGTACCAGAAAAAAGCCTGAGCCTGGGGCGCCGCAATGACGCCAAGCAGGCAGGCGATCAGAGTACCTAATAAAATATTTGTGACTTGCTTCATAGTTTACTCCCACGCCCCGGAGGCCCGACAGGATAAGGTTTTTTGTTCAGCCCAAACATAAAACTTTGCGTCCACGCGATTTTGCAGACACTTTGGTAATTCGTTTCGCTGCCAAACCAGACGGCTATCAATCTTGTTGTCGAGCCCGTTACCGACTGCAGCTTGGACTGAGTACGAGGTAGGCTGCAGGGCCTCACCCGTGGTTCTTTTACCGTGAGCCTTACAGCCCATCTGACCTAAACTCGCAGCCGCGAGCATGACCCAGATGGTTTTGTGATCAAATACGGCCATATGCTTGGTCCCCCCCTTGCGCTGAATGACATTAGTCGCGCCATGCGACTTCAGGTTGGGGCACTTATCGGCAGAGTGCGCAGGGACTTGAACATTTTATTTCTAAATTACTGAAGTAATTACTTCAAAACCTCGATCTGTATATGTTTTTATTACCATTTTCCGATTTGTCGAACGCCTCGGATAGCCCCCAGAACGGTCCACATGTCGCTAACCATAGATCACGCAACCCTCACCTGCTAAAGCAGCGTTGTATTTCGCCGATCTGATTATGGACCAACAAGATCTCTCTCCTGTGACCAAAGCGACCACAACATAGCCACGAGGGACCGGGCGCTGAACGACCTGACTTACAACCACAAAAAAAACGGATGGAAGATCGAGCTCGACCTCCGCGCTTTATTTTTTTGCTTGGCATTTATCGCAACGAAGTTAGCGATGCTTGATTATCGATTTGGCGATGGCAACGCCTACATCTACGACGCACAGTTATTGTCTCAGGGTGCGTTACCTTACCGGGACTTTGTGCTATCTGATTTTCCGATTCAAATAGTCATCATGACAATTTTAAGGCCGTTTTTTTCAAGCTGGGTCATGGGTTATCAGATGGTACCTGTGATCGCAGAATCAATCACAGCATATCTGCTGTTCATGATCCTGAATAAACGAGCTAATCGCTTTGCATGGATGGCGCCACTGCTTCATCTATGGAGCTTCACGGTACTGTCGACGTCTGATTTTATAACTGGCGTCCAGATCACAACACTCTTGACAGTTCTTGGATGGTACCTCTACGAAAGTGAAAGACCGCTCCGCGCGGGAATCGCATTCGCGCTATCTTTTTTAACAAAGATCTACGCTCTACCCGCTGCAGCAATCTTTGGCTTATTTGACCTGTTCAAACATCGGATAAAACCAGCCTTAAGACTCTTGTACGGTACACTGGCAATCACAGCTATGGTGGTGCTTCCTTTTGCTTTCTTGGCATTCGAACCCATGCTTGAGCACACATTTCTCATGCACTTTAGGCGCCCCGCAGGCTTAAGCAAGTTCGAGGTATCGACATTCTTTATCGCCAAAGAATGGGCATTAATTATTGTTGGACTTCTTGGTTTTTGGTTGTCGCGCCTAAAGCCTCTTGGTTGGTCGTTCGTCGTTATGCTGGCCTTTTTTGCAATGTTCAAAGACTTGTATTTTGTTTACCTGGACTTTCTAATGCCTTTTCTGATCGTTTTCAGTCTAACGGCACTCAACGATTTTTGGCATCGCGGAAACAAATGGCGCCCAATATTCTTCAGCGCAACAATCGCTTTAGGAATAAATTGCGTCACCTCAAATTATGGTTATTTCCGCTACTTCCAGGGAATCGGTCACTTTTCCAATGCACCAGAAGTAGCTACCGCAATTAATCAACTCCCAGATAAATTTCCTCTTTACGGTTCCCACGAGGTTGCTCCGTTAGTCGCGATTTTAGCCGGCCGGGAACTCTTTCATAACTACTCAGACACAAATACCCAACTTTTTGCGGCAGGTGTGATGAACCGAGACCAAATAAGCGATGCGGCTGTCGAGGCCGGGGTATACTTAATCGCTCGCATCACTCATCTACCCGATCAAGGCTACCTAGATTTAGGGTACGCAGGATATTTTAGCCCAGATCGTATGAAAGATTCTTGCCAGCGTGCATTAACTTTCCCAAGCACGTCGCAAGAAACAGATAATCAAATCGTCGTCTATAGGTGCAAACATCAAAGTTAACATACCATTATCAAGATCAAGCGGCATGACGCTCATCGAAACAATGATCGCAATGTCAATCAGTGCCGTAGTGGCTGCTTCCACGGTCACTTTGCTACATCAACTGAACGAAGGGGCAAACCATTTAACTCTGCGCGGTGATCTGATGTCACTGCAGCGCACTGTGATCGAGACTTTCGATTGTCGTATGTCACTGGGTGCACCGTCGCAGAACAGCCTGCCTCTGAATTGCGCTCACTTTAGTGCCGTACCGATCCGTAAAGGCGACGGATCTCTACTCACCGGCCCAAATGGCAAGATTGGTGTCTGGACGCTTACCGCACAGTGCAAGAACAATAAAATTGTCTTTCGGGCGACCAAGACTAATCAAGGTCCGCTGAATCACCTGAATCGCCGTATCATCCCAGAATTTGTCGATCCTGCAACGCGTGAGCCCGATCTATTTCGTGGCACGGGTGGCTTTTGTGCATCCTATTTTGGCGGCGCACCATCTTTCGACAATATGCCTCACGGTGCGATCGTAACCTTCAACCGCGGCTCCTGTCCAAATGGGTGGACTTATGTCGCCCAGCTAAACCTTGGCGTTAGCCTGATCACATGCGAGAAGCAATAAGTTGAAGGCTTTTCCGAACCATTTTTGATGCCCGACAGACCTCTAAAATGATTACTTTTTTATTTTTTACTCAAGTTCCCTGAACAAAACTCCGATGACGGGTTCTGTCAGGATACTGTGCCCCATGAATTACCGAAATCTCTCTAGAGGAACCAGGTGATAAAAGGGGACCACCGATGCAGGACCAGGCACCAAAAAAGGGCGAACAACCTGTCACCGCCACCGAGCCGAAGAGCACCGTAGCCGTTACCACTAAACCTCAGATGCCGCGTCGTTTAATGTTCTCGGCAGGGTTGGCTGGTCTCATTGCGCAAGCCTGTTCGAACGCTAAGTTCTCGGACGGACTAGCCGGTAAGCCCGTGTCTAGGGACAACCGGTCTAGCGATCTCCCCGCGCAGCCCGGCCCCCAGCCCGCGGCACCTGGGGATCCCCAGGTGAAGTCGAGCGGGGATGCCGCGCAAAACTGTAACGCTGTGGGGAATCCACAAGTCGACATCCCGCCCACAGTGGTCGAAAAACAAGTCGTGAGCGCTTTCTACGGGCGTCAAGACTCGGCCATGCTAGCGATCGTGCTCCCCGCCGGCGAAGACATTAAGCAGGTTGTGATCGCCAATGCCAAAGGACGTCTTTTGGCACTTCACGGCATCACTGGCGCGGACAAAAAATCCGATGGCACCTGGCGCCCTATCGTGATTGACGGTCTATCGCTCGTCGATCAGGGGTCCGCACTTAACGAAGTAGTCGTGCTGATGCAGTATAGCGATTCCCGAGCCAAAGCGGTCTTGCCGATAAACTTCATGACTAAGTTTCAAAACAAGTCGGTCGTCGATCTCTCGGGACGCGGAGTCCCCACGGGTATGCCCGCCTACCAGAGCGTCGCAGTGTTTGCCGAGAACAGTGCCAGCTTTGCTGTAGATACCACTGTCAAATATCCACACACCACGGCGACAGAGGTCCGTAACCTCCACACAGCTTTACCGACAACGACTTGGAGTGTCGGCGCTGAACTAAAGGGCACCATCACCGATGTCATGGGAACCGTGATTGACCGAGCCCAGTTTAATATCTTGGAACACCAGGTTTTCTGCACCTACGTCGAAATGCCAGACGGCAAACTCGCACGGACCATGATCCAAATCGGCTGACAGAGTCAGTTTCAATTTCCCACTACACAGATCCCTTTAAGGAGCTCACTCATGCCAATGATCAAAACAGATGTCTATGAAATTGACCGTCGCCACCTTTTGAAACTAACCGGCACCATGGGCATCGGTGCGACTTTTGTGTCACCGACAGAGCTGTTTGCTGAAGGCGCATGTGAAAAGGTCGATACCACACCACCAAACGTCAAACCCGAGCAAGCCGGCGCAACCCTTCAGTTCTGGATCGACGGCCTCCATTTTGGTCCTCGCTCCACGCTTAAATCCCGCGCTAACATCACTCTCTTCATGAATCTCAAGCAGTCTGCGGCGAGTTATGTCGAGTCAGTGGTATTACTAGACCCCAAGAACTTTGTTGTCGGTGCTCGCTATTTCGACTCCTCGATGAAGATGCTCGACCGTAACTTTGTGCCCTATGTCCGCTTCGAAAACGTCGAGCTAGATCACACCGCTACCTACACATGCATCTACTCGGTGCGTACTGGTTCCAACCTCAAACTCTATACAGCAACAATTGAAAAGCCACAGATCAGCACTCTTAATACTACATTTTTGCCGCAAACTATGAGGACGGACTTTCAGTCCTTCATACTTGGCAACACCCTCAACCCGACACCGGGACTGATTACGACCCCATTTCAGTTTTATACCCAGAACACCCTATCTGCGCACTGTGCCCGTGGTCGGATCACCGATATGGCACCAGACGGTTCGTCTTTTAATGTCAACATCGACTTCATGCATGATGATGCGGGTGAAAACCACTATATGAGATATTTCATCGTCATGGATCCGGTGGGTCGGTTACTTGGATTTGTTAAACGAGTTAATAAAGACGATCCTAATTTTGTGGTCAAAGCTGATGGTACCAAGGCCTGTAACGTCGGCAAGATCACCGATGCTCAGCGCTTAGACTTTAATGTACCTGATCTCCAGATCGGAAACATCGCTGACTGTCCTTACGTACAGTTCTACACTGAGGATAGCTACGATGCGATTGCGCGTAACATGATCCGGCTGCGCTAATCGTTCCACCGATCAGAAATCAGATCTCAACACAAGACCTCAAAACTTCGACACACCACCCTGACTCGCGGAACCACTCATCTGGCCTGAGAGTTAGGGTTCCTTCGTCATCAAGCCTTAGGATGCCGTCTCTGAGTGCGGCATCTACATGCACTGTGGGCTTAAACCGCAGCCCACATCGCTCCGCTGCAGTGATGATGTTGACGCCTTTTTTGGTCCGCAGGCCGGAGCCCACAAGCTCGGTGAGCCAGGATTCGGCCGTACGTTCCGCGTCAACCGTGGCTCCAAGCGACGCGGCAAAAGCAGCCGTCGTATCTGCCCGTAGGCTAGCAGGTTGAGGCTTGCCAAAGACGCGATCATTGCGCGGATAGGCGTAGCGCATGCCCCAAGGATCGCCCGCCGACAAGTAACCATGAGCCCCAGCACCGATACCGATAAAATAATGATCCTGCCAGTAAAGCCAATTATGGCGGCAGCTATGTCCGGTCTTAGACCAATTGGACACTTCTTCGTGCTCGTACCCAGCGGCTCCCAAGTGATCGCAGGCCACCTGATAAAGATGTGCTACGTGATCATCAACTGGCGCTGCGATCATGCCACGCTCAGATTTGCGACCGAGTACCGTACGCGACTCAAAAGTGAGGCAATAAAGGCTCAGATGCGGCACACCCAGGGCTATCACTGCAGCTAAATCTTGCTGCCAGCTACTCACTGTTTGTCCAGGCCAACCATAAATCAGATCGACATTGAGATTGGGGAAGTACCGCAGTGCGCGACTGATCCGGTCTTTGGCAAGGGCAGCGTCATGTGTGCGTCCCAAAGTGCTTAAAGCATCCCCATCAAACGACTGCACCCCGACCGATAAGCGATTCACCCCGATGTCACGCCAGCACTGAAGTCGCGACTCAGTGAGATCGTCCGGATTCGCCTCCAAGCTGACCTCAGCATCAACTTGAAGAAACGGGCGGACTGTTGCCAAGACGGGTGCGAGTTCAGCAGCAAATAAACTCGGTGTCCCGCCACCAAAGAATACCGAGCTGATACCCCCAGACCTTGCATCTGCCAACAAATGTGAATTGAGCCAAGCTCGAGCCTGTTCCTCCAAGGCCCTCACATATTGGGCCATGAGCGCGGGCGTATGATTTGCCGTCTTGGCAAAGTCACAGTAGCTGCAAAGCGCTGCGCAGTAGGGAATATGTAGGTACAGTCCGAGCTTCTTGGTCATAGTCATTATTCACGGTCAAGAGTCACCGTCACGAGTCATTGTCACAAGTCACTCGGGGATGACTCTCCTGAGTTCCAGGGAGTCTAGTCCAGGTTCATGTACCTGATTGCTGGGTGGCTACGTAAGCTTTTATTTTATCTTTGGTCGAATCCCCCGACTGACCATTGATATTCTCGACGATACTGGCAACCGCCGTCTGCATCTGACTGTTACCCGAGGCTCCTGGAAGCTGTCCCACTGCAATCAGATTGGCCAGCACCTGGGCCGCCTCGTCATCGGTCATATTGCTGAGTTGATCCACACTGATAGTCCCAGTTGCAGGAGAAATGATGAATTGATTTAGGTACATAATGGAATAAGAGCTCTGATAAATCGTGAGTTGCAGGAGAGCGCTAGCACTATACTCAAAGGCCTCGGTATCGCTAAGAATATCTGGCGGGATGCCATTTAACGTAGCTACGGCCAGAGCCACATCTGAAAGATTTGTTTGGTAAGTGGTCGTATCGACGGAGCTCGGCGTCGGTAGAAAAGCCGAGAACGTTTGCAGAGGACTCTCACCGGTAGACATCTGCTTGCGGGCGATACCAAGTATGTCGATCCCACCACGACCGGCGTAGGCCGCGGCCAGGAGCGGATAGCGCAGGTAATTCTCTGGCTCCTCGCTAATCGCCGTGGTCAGTATGTCAATCGCCTCACTGAACTCTCCGTTATTCAGGTGGCGCCGGGCCAACTGTTCAGGAGTCGGTTTATCGCATTTGATGCGACTAAACCCTTTATCGCAGTCCCATAGGTTGTTACTGCCACTGCAAGCCCAAAACAGAGCGACGCTTATGATCGCTGTCACCAGCGTCCCACCTAAGCTATGTGCCTTGCTCATATTCATTAAAAACCTGCACTAATGGACGCTAAATACATATGGCGCGGTGCCACACCAGGATGGTCTCCCAGTTCACGCGTGTAACTGGTCAGCGCTAGGCGGAAGAAGAAGAGATCAACCACGGCCCCCATCGAGGGGTACCCGTTGTAAAATCCAGCCGCTACGCCAAACATCTGCCGAACTGTCACTTTAGTCCCGGCATAGACACGTTTAAATAGAGGCTCACCATACACATTGCCAACGTCACGGTAGTCGACGGCAACATGGATCATGTCGTCACCAGTATGGAGCGTCAGTCCTGTACCCACACTGTTTACCTGTTTCAGTGACTTGGGCGACAAACTATCCCCCGTCAGCCTCGTATTACCGATATCATCGGCCTTGACGGCCAGACTGAAGTCGACCGAACTTCCCTGTAAAAATAGGAGGGCCGCTGCATCAACGCCTGCGCCGCTGTTTTGCGAATAAAGACTCTTCAGGGTGTTTGGGTCGGAATACTTTGTGATTTGTGATTGATCAGCTACATCTGCAGTCACCGACTCCTCACTGGCGAAGAGATACTTCCCAGTAAACCCGAGGTACAAATATGGTAGCGGCACTGGAATGGGCGCGCCCAGGACGAGGCCGTTGTAGCTCTCGGTCTTAATGGCGACCTCTGGTAATCCGGAAGCGCCGTACTGCGACGCGGCAAAGTCGACTTCGAATCGGCTAAAAAAACTACCACCAAAGCTGCGGGTGATAAGGCTCACGGCTTGTCCCCAGCCCAGACGCAGAGGATTTTTCAGTATCAGATCGACTACCTCGGTATTGCCCGCTCCAGATGCTCCGGTATCACCGGATGAACCGCCCGGCAAGAACCTACGAGCGGTATCTACAGACTCCTTGTTTACGAGCAGGTTTGAGGACGAGCCTATCCAGCGAATAAATCCGGATGCAAGCCGCAACAGGGCGGGATTTGAGAACAGCATCCCCTCCTTACTGGCACGCGTTAGCGATGCCCCGCCGGCCGCGAGGTCGAAGGGATCTTGGAAAGCTGGCTCTACCGTCTTGGCCATAATCCGCGGACAAAGTCCCAACATGAGACTCAGCAGCACCAATGCGCCGTAGACGTACGCCCTCAAAAATGCCTCGATGGTGGGGATTTGTCAGACTGGGGTCTAAAAAGATGGCGAGAGAAAGAGATCCATGCATCTCGGTACCTTAATATTACCCCAATCTGACCGCGCTGCGACCGCACTCACACCCAACACACTGAAATAAATGGATTTATTGGATTTATTTAAAGTTTTGACCCAAATCTTCCGATACGTTTGCAAATGAAACCAGGATTTAGAGGATCCTATGCACTCACAAAGTTTGACTATCCGTCGTGACTACTTGGCCTTAGCCTTGATTTTCTGCGGCCTGGTAAACTTGGTCGTCGCCTGCTCAGGCAGTAAGGCACCACCTCCCCCGTCCAAAGGCACCGGCGGCAATGGTGGTACGAGTGGCACTGGCGCTCAGCAGTACGGCAGCGGCTCTGGAGACGAAGACGCTTCTCCCGACACCGCTTCCGAAAAAGAGTCGGGCAGCGGCGGGATGTGGGACAGCACGGATCCCAATTGCAGATCCAAGGACTCTTGCCCCCCGGCAGCCCCGCAGCCACTGCTACTCCAGGGCAGTAGCACATCTGGTCTCACAGGCCAACAAGGCACCAGGCTCACCTGGCGTATCAATGCCGTAGATCAATCGCAGCCAGCGCGTCGCCTGGCAATCTTCCTGAAGGGACTACCAACCGGGTTTAATGTTGAGCCGCCGCACAACCAAAAGATCACCAATGAACTGCAGTTGAGCTACACGCCGCCAGAAGCCGAATCTGGGGCGGTAGAGGTGTTCGTGCGCGATTACGACCGTTGCTTGGTCACCGAGACCGAGAAGGCGTCGTGCCTGAGTACGTTATTCAACCCTGCTTATGACTTCAGGCAGGGGAACTTGAACTACCAGTTCCAGGGGACCACTCCCGCTAACAAGTGCCCGACGAATACTGGACTATTCTCCTCTAAGCCACTGGGTTGTTGATGGATGGTAGCCCATGCGCCTACAGGTGAGTGGGTCAGTTTAAGCTTGTCACCCCACCCCGTCCTAAGCCACTGTCAAAGCAGAGGTGGGGTTAAGAATTGGGCTCTCCACCTGAAGCAACAGGGAGAGGAGGTACCCAATGCTGTTTGGAATCGACCTCGGCGGCACCAAGATAGAGCTCCTGGCAATGCAGCCAGACGGCTCCGAAGTGTTGCGCCACCGCATTGCTACCCCCCGTGGCAGCTACGATGGAATCGTGGGTGCCATCGTCCAATTGATTCAGGAGTCCGAACGCAAATTGGGTGAGAGCGGCTCTATTGGTATCGGCATCCCCGGCACCCACGTAGCCGACACGGGCCTTATCAAAAACGCCAACACTACCGAGCTCAATGGGCGCCCGCTTTGGCAGGATCTCGAACAACGTCTGGGGCGATCCGTACGCATTTCCAACGACGCCAACTGTTTCGCACTGTCTGAAGCCACGGACGGCGCTGCAGCCGGCGAGCCCGTTGTTTTTGGCGTCATCCTAGGTACCGGCTGTGGCGGTGGCCTGGTGGTTCACGGACGCTGTATCGCAGGTCGCAACGGTATCGGTGGCGAATGGGGCCACAACCCGCTGCCACGCCCGACAGCGGCAGATCTACCGGCGCCGCCCTGTTTCTGTGGTCACGTGGGCTGCATCGAGACCTACTGCTCAGGTCCGGCGTTTGCCCGTGACTATAAGGCGGCAACTGGCGATGATCTGAAGCCAGCCGCCATCGTAGCCGCGGCTGAAGCAGGCAACGCTGCGGCCAAAGCCGCTTACGACCGCTTTCTTGAGCGGCTTGCGAAATCACTAGCGCTCGTCATCAATATCGTCGACCCCGACTGCATTGTCATCGGCGGCGGCATGTCTCATCTGCAAAGAATCTACGAAGAAGTGCCTAAACTCTGGCTTGCCCACGTCTTCTCCGATCGCGTCTCGACACGACTGGTGCAAGCTAAACACGGCGATTCCAGTGGTGTGCGCGGCGCCGCCAGACTCTGGAGCTGAGCTGTAAATATTTCGTAAATCGACTTCGGTTTGTTCGTCGCTAGTGACCTTGGTGACTAAGTATGCGATACTGATCGCAGTTTGCCTTGGAGGTAGGTATGGGACTGAGAATCATCGACCGCCACCCCCCGCTCATGGCTGTAGAGGTTAGCGAATCCGACTACCTCGCCGAGCTTGAGGAAGAGAGCAATCATTGGGCGCGGCTTCATGGCTTCACCAGTAGTGAGGCGCAACAGCAGTTGCTGGAAAAACTACGCAACAAGAAAAAGCGCATGCCATCGGCTGAAGAAGTTGAAGGCTGCGCACGCCGCATCCGCGAGCAACTCGCAGCCAGTCGCGAGCTCGGAGCCAAGGCGCACTCCAAGGTTGATATTGCTACGTTGCTCGAGTTGATCTAGAGCAGGCCCAGTCACCATTTACCCATCCCGATCTCATGACCGGCAGCAGCCAGGAAGGGCGGCTATGTCTGAAGAGTCCAAGTCTATCACTGAGAGTATCCTGCGGCTTCTCGTCGGCCGCGCCGATGCCGACCGCGACGACGACACGAGCGATGAAGAGGTCGAAGCCAAGAAGGCTAGGGCGCTGATGTCGGCCCTTTTCGCCCGCGCTGGTAAGGGCAAGGACGAGGTCATCCACATGGTCGCGCGCGAGATAGGCAATGCCGTCGCGGCGATGCTTAAGGAACCATTGGCTCTTTTAGCCAAGAATCAAAAGCTGCAGATTTCCTTTGAATTCGTTCCGAAACAAGGGCATGAACGGGTGGCCGCAGGTAAGGCAAGGCGCGCTCGCTCCCCACGCCGCGCGGCGACGAGGAGACCCAGCCCTGACTCTGAGACTAACAGTTGAGAAAATGGCCTACGGCGCCAAGGGTATAGCCCGGCACGAAGGCAAGGTATATTTCATCGCCGACGCCGTAGTTGGTGACATCATCGAGGGTCAGGTCACGCAGGACCACGGGCGCTACGCTGACGTCGCTATCGACAAGTTGATTGAAGCTAGTCCCTTGCGAGGTCCCGCTGCCTGCCGGTACGCGGGAGACTGCGGTGGCTGCCAGTGGATGGGCATCGCCTACGAAGAGCAGCTCAGCTGGAAACAAAATTTTGTCGTCTCAGCCCTGAGCCGGATCGGCAAATTGCCGGACGGGTTCACGGTAGAGATGATCGGGTCACCAGCAGCCCATGGCTACCGTAACCGCGTTTTGATCCGCCTCCACCATCACGTGGACGGCACGATGAATGTCGGCTACTTTCGCCGTCAAAGCCGCGACCTCGTACCTATCACCGCCTGTGCCATTGCGGCTCCAGCGATAAATCAACTCATCGCCAATTTGCGCAACTTAACTCTGGAGCAGCCAGAGGCTTTCACCGTACGCATGGAAATTCAGGAAATTCCGGCGACGGAGCGCGGCAGTCTCCTAGTAACGGTCTACCCCGGTGACGGTAACCGCGAGACAATTTCTCGGTTTACTGCGCTCGTTGCAGAATTACCTGGAGTGCATTGGGCTGGACTGGTGTTTGATTTAAGAAACGCGCCTAACGTTCACTTTGAATCTGATCTGGATCGCAATTTCGCCACGAAACCGGGTCAATTTCAGCAAGTAAATTTAGAGCTAAACCGCACCCTACGCCGTTTGGTCCTAGACTACGTCGAGAAGGTGAGACCAAGCCGTATCCTGGATGTCTTCTGCGGTAGTGGCAATCTGTCGCTACCTCTGGCCGATGGAACTCGCTACGTCGAAGGTGTTGAGGCTAATCGTGATGCCATAGCTGTAGCCAAACACAACGCGTCAGTGAATCAATTAAGCAATGTGGTTTACTTGACGGGCGACGCCGAAAAGCATCTATGGAAGGTCTCCCGCGGTGGCGAGCAGTTTGACATGGTCATTCTCGATCCCCCACGGCAGGGATTTCCTAAAGGTGTCGTGCCCCTGAAGAACCTCGATCCCCAGTCCATGATTTACGTGAGCTGTGATCCCACAACACTGGCGAGGGATCTCGCCTATTTGTGTCGTGCTGATCACTACATGGTTAAACGCGTGGTGGCCCTGGATTTCTTCCCCAACACGTACCATGTAGAGACCGTCGTATTTCTAGAGAAAAACGAGAACATCCCGGTAACTAGCGACCAATAATGGCTAGCGCTAGTTCGACCCTGCCAAAGGGCGCCGAGAGCTGCAGCCCTTGGACATCACGGCCTAGTTTCCCCACCATCTCACGGGCGATATCGATCCCGATCTTAGTCGCGTCGGCATCCTTGGCCTGCGCCATGCGGTCCATAATGTCGCTCGGAATGACCACACCAGGTACCTCGTTATTCATAAAGACGGCGTTGCGGTAGCTTAGGAGCGGCCATACACCAGCGATGATCGGGATTTTGATGTCTGATTTAGCGATGAAATCGAGAAAACGGTACATCGCCTCCAGATCAAATACCGGTTGCGTGATGGCCCACTCAGCACCAGCTTCAACCTTGTACTTAAAACGCTTCATCTCGTATTCAAAGTCCCGGTGCACAGGATTGACACCGACGCCGATAGAGAGAGCCGTTGGTTGGCCAATGCTCCGCCCGCCCAGATCGATGCCACCATTGAGCCTGTGCACCATGTTGGTGAGACCGATCGCATCGACGTCGAAAACGCCGGTAGCATCAGGATAGCTACCTAGCTTAGGTGGATCACCGGTCACCAGCAGCAGGTTGCGCAGTCCAATGGCGTGAGCGCCGAGCATATCAGACTGCATCCCCAGTAAATTCCTGTCGCGACACGTATAGTGCAGGACAGTCTCAATCTCAGCCCTCTGCTCAATCATCAGCGCCGTCATGATGGCACTCATCCGCGCTGACGCTCGCGGCCCGTCAGGAATATTGACTGCGTCTATCCCGGCAGCCTTGAGACGCGCCGAGTTGGCGACAATTTTATCAGGGCTGACACCCTGGGGCGGCAAGAGTTCTACGGAGTAAACTGGCTCCCCATTTGCTAATTTACGCGCCCAAACACTCTTATCTCGAGCAGGCACACGTGGTGCCTCGACGACATCATTTTGCCGTGCGGGATCTTGTGAGCGCGGCGTAGCGAAAGCGACAAAACGCCCCGTCTCATGACCACTCATCGCTTTGTGATGGCGGATCGCGTTGGCCATGGCCTTAATGTGCTCGGGGGCCGTCCCACAACAGCCACCCACAAATTGCACACCCGCCTGAAGAAAGTCCTTGGCAAACTCTGCCATGTACTCGGGCGTACTCATGTAGATCTGCCGCCCCTCGACATCCTTTGGAAGTCCAGCGTTGGGTTGCAGCGAGATCGGTCGTTTGGTCGTGGCTCTGATCCGGGCAATGGCCGACATCATGGGAGCAGGACCGACCGAACAATTGAGTCCAACGACGTCGACAGCCCACTCGTCAAGCTTCTTCATCGCCCACTCAATGGGTGTACCGATCGGGGTATTGCCATCAGGGTTCATCACGATGTGAGCAATGATGGGCATGTGAGGTGCAACATCGCGCGCAGCGAGGATGGCCTGTTGCAGCTCCGATATATCGGCAAAGGTCTCAAAACATAGGACATCGATGCCACCGGCTACTAGCCCCTCGATCTGCTCGCGAAAGCTCGCCCTGGCCTCGGCGAATGAGGTTGGTCCCCAGGGCTCAATCCGTACACCGAGCGGTCCGACCGATCCCGCCACATAGGCGTGATCTCCAGCCACGTCGCGGGCTATTTTGGCTGCGGCTTCGTTGATCTGGGAGGTCTTGTCGCCCAGATTGTGTCCGGCGAGCTTAAAGCGATTGGCGCCAAAACTGTTAGTCGTCAGGACTTGAGCACCAGCACTCACGTATTCCTGGTAGATCTCCTTAACTAAAGCCGGCGCGGATAGATTGGCATCCTCAAAGCACCGATTAATGAAGATACCCTTGGCGTAGAGCAATGTGCCCATGGCACCGTCAAACAACAAGCTATCGCCAGCCGCGATGATATCTTTAAACGGCTTCATGCCACTTAGCCTCCTCAGACGCGAGATCTAGTCCAAAGGCCGATTGTAGCGTCTCGGGCGACCTTGAAAAGCGTTATTTGACGTGAATCCCATCCCGCTCTAAGGAAAGACGAGATTAAAGGCCCTGAATAGCGACTTTGCCGCTACCGCGCTGACGCCAACTATAAGCTCTCTGTACTAGCTCGTATGGCAATCTAAAGCTGGGATCACGCTCTACCAGGCCGACGAGGAGCGCCAGGGCCTCGGCATAGTGGCGCTGGGCTACCTGAATGCCGGCATTTAAAGCTAGAGTGTCGGCCGTGGCAGTGCTCTCTTGACCACTCGGAGTCGTTTGGCTAGGAACGCAACTCATAGTAGCTGGGTCGGAAGACGCGCACTTAGGGACTGGGGCCATAAATGCAACACTCAGAGGCGGCCAACTCTCCGCCCATTTTGAAGCTTTAAAGGTCGCGGCAATAGTCTGCAAACTCGCTGCATCGGTGGATTTGAAGGAGCCGATGAATTGAGCATGAGCGCGGGCGGCAGGGTCCATAGCGACTTGATCAGCCAGACGCTCCATCTCGGGGAATTTTATCCCCTGAGCCTTCAGGTAGCCAAGTGCCGCGTGAGCGCGCAGCCACTCGTTCGTGTGCAGCGGGCGTTCTCGTTTCATCACCGACGCTGCGGCGCGGTCGTAGGCGACCAAGCTGTCATATTCGGCCAAAAAAACCGCACTGAGAAGGTAGGCCGTGCCCCATCCCGGCGCTGGCGAGACTTTGACCGTATTTGGGGTGACCGTATCAGAGGCGACCGTATCAGATGCAACCGCAGGGGAGGCTTCAGCATCTTGATGCGGCATCAACAGAGCGCCAACAAGAGTGAGCATGCCGGCGATGAACTTAGTACGACGGCGACGCCAGAGCCCAGAACTGAGGATCATACCGATCACCGGTGTCGCCGCTAATATTACCCAGCCTAGGGACGTCGTATCGTCAGGTCTAGATCCAACGACACCACAAGAAAGACTCTTAGTGATACCGGTAGCGTGTAGAACGCCGCCGCCCTTATCCTTGGATGCGGACGGCAAGTCCGCAGCGGCGAGGGCTCCTGCTGCCTGATGCTCAAGTTTTGATGTATTAAAGTTTAGGAAGGCATCAACAAAACCAATACTTGTCGCCACATTGACAGTCTCGGTCTGACCGTTATCGTTGATTTTAATCCCACCCCAGTTTACGCCGATGAGCTGACCAGTTGCGGCGTCTATTAAACCAGAGCCACTAGAACCATGTGTCAAATCACAGGTGTGTTTGATACTGAACGGCAGCGAACGATCAAACTGCCAATGACCGATCGGAAAATTACCGATTATCTTACAACGTTCGCGCGTCACCTGAGCTAGCGGAAGTTTCGGTCCACCGTCGGGTGATGCGACCTTGGCTGATTTGATGTCAGGGTAGTGCACGATTAACGCCTGACGGCCGGCTAAGTTAGTATTGGGATCGGCGAGACTAAGTGGTTGGAACTGGTCAGGTACCTTGGAAGCTAGACGAAACACTGATAGATCACCGTCCAGGGTGGTTCTCAAACTCCCCGGCAAGCATTCCGTGATCGTACTGCTTTCGGACTGTCCGGCAAAAAAACCAAGATAAACCTTGGTCTTAATGCAGGCCTCCGGTAGCAGCTCTTGAATTGCTATGCCTTCGCTATCGACCTCGGCAAAGCAGTGGTGATTGGCCACCACCCGCAGATTACCACCGACTAGATCCGACGGGATCAGGGTACCAGAGCAAAACTTTACTTCCGATGGCCCCAGCCGGGTCGAAATAAGGACGGAAGCATTGAGTACGCGAGGATCAATCTCAGATTGCTCCCGCGGCGTAATAACGGAAATTAAACTTTGTGGCCCAAGGATATAGGCAGTCGTGCTTATCGAGAGTGGCTTCTTTTTACACGCTACGGCAGAAGCCAAGAGTAAGGAGACGACTATCAGCTTGAAGGTCCTAGGCACACTTACCTCCCCAAATATAGTCCTAGGGTATCATGGTTCCTCAGATTCTCCCTCGGCACCAGTCATAAGTATCGCAGCATCCTGCTCATCAGCGCTGGGTGCAGGATCGGAAGCTAGGCGTGCACGCTCGTCCATCGCTTTTTGCCCTGACAGTGACCGCAGCACAATTTGCGCCCGATTCTTCAAGCTCTGATCGCGGTTGTGGGAGTTCTTAATAACCGCCACCAGGTAGGATTGCGCCTTGGCCTTATCATGAAAGCCGTTCTTGTAGACCAGAGCTAAGTTATACTGAGCGGCAGGGTTCTCTGGATGCTTCTTGAGCACGTCTTTGAAAACAGCGGCAGCCTCCCTAAATTCACCCGAGCGGGCCAGCGCCCGACCGTAACCTATTTGAGCCGCAGTACATGCCCCGCAGCGCTCAGCTACGGTTTTAAACACGGTCGCCGCACCGCGCGCGTTTCCTAACTCAAGTTGCAAACTACCGAGATTGAGGCCAGCAGCAATCTGCATGGGATCGTTATCCATCGCCTTTTGAAAGTAGTCTTGAGCCAACCTGTAATCATTCATCGTCGTCTTGTGCGCTAGCATTGCGGCCATGCCTTTGACGTTAAGCGCAAAGGAGTTACCTGGTTGAACCTGTTCCAGCTGCGCAGCATAGTAGGCAGCAAGATCGTACTGATGACTCATCGTGAGGGCCGCCGCCAGCATCGTTAATGCCCCAGGATCGCCGGGCGTACGGGCAAGTTTTGCCTTAGCCATGTTGACTACCAGCTCAGGCTCACCAGTTGCCAGGGCAGCCTGCGCCCGCGGCATCATGGCCTTGGCCTGGCGCTGATCTAACCAATAATTTCTTGGGTGTGGTGCTAGGAGCGGATCACGGGCACCGATCTGACTGACCACGCCACTGCGTGCCACGGATGACTGCGGCATCACACCGCCCTCGCCAGCCGCACCGTATTGCGACGAGGTTGTGATACATCCAGCCAGCGAGAGGCTGGCAGTGACCAATGGAACCAGCCGCATTTTGACGATTAACTTACCTAAATAATTATTCATGGCCAGCTCCTTCATCGACGGACCACTGCACAAATCCATTACCAGTTGAGCCACTGACACGGTCACTCTGCCAATCACCTGCCGCCTGCCATAGAACGGCCTGTGTCGTATCTGGATCGCTATGGCCGTTTTGAACCATAGCCAAAGCTTTGGCGTCAGACTGCTGAGCCGTACTGGTCACATCGCTCATAATCGCAGCCTGCTGAGACTTGAAGCGTGACACCACTTCTGGTGCCAAACTATCCTGTATCGATATGTCCTGAACATGCTCAGCAAAAGTCGCCGAGAGTTGCGAGAGCTTCATCATAGCTAGTGGGCAAAAGCTGGTGCTCCCAACATCACAGACGGCATTGTAAGCTTGGCGCACGGAACGGTAGGTACCATAATGTGACTTCAAAGTGGCTAGAGGATCCCGTAGCTCAAGATTATTAAAGCTTTTGATTGGGTCCTTGCTGCGTGCATTGGCTAAGATAAACCTAGTGCCTGCGAGTGACTCTTGTGCAATCTGACCAGAAAGTCCTTGCAGCTCACGCTCTATAGTTTGAACTTCCGCGAATTTACCCTGACTAGCCGCAACCTGCGCTCTGACTGCTAGCGCCGACGCTTTGCCGTCATCCCCAACATCACCAGTACTGGCGATCTGTTTTGCCGTAGCGGCTGCGCGAACCATAGATCCACTGCGGCGCTCGATCTCCATGATTTGTACCAGTGCAGCTGACTTGGTTTGACTATCAGTGGCGTTTGCGACTGTAGCGTGTAGCACACTCAATGCACTGGCGTAATGGCCAAGTCCTACGTGTAGCGATGTCAGCTGATCCCGAATCTTTTGCGACTCCTGATCTTTTGCAAATTTAGCGAGAAAGCGCTCATAAAAATGTGCAGCCTGCTCCTCTAGGGCCATATTTTGTGACCATTCGCCACCGTTTAACATCGCTTGCCGGTAGTACCTTGACGTAGCAAATCGCTTGTCGAACGCCACCAGAGTGTTGATGGCCGCCGTATGCTCACCAGCACCGCGGTAGGCTGACGACAGGAGAAACATCGCTTCATCGCAGCGTTTGAATCTCGGAAACTGTTTAACCACTTCGATCAACTTTTTCGTGGCGTCCTTATATTTTGATTCGCCGATGGCACCCTTACCTTGCTCGAGCAAGGCTAGGGCGAGGTGATCGGACGTGTCGATGGGCTTGCCGTGGTGAACAGCTGCAATTTTATGTTCCCGTACGAACCGCGCCATCTTCTCTAGTTCAGGCCAGTTTTGATCACCGGCGTATGCACTCAACATGTGGCCTGCTGCGTTGCCGGCATGTACGCCAGCTGGCTGGGACTTCAGTTGATCCTGCCAAAGCGTGTACGCATCGTCGCGACGCCCAAGGTCTACCATGAGTAAGCCCTGATGAGCCGCAATTTCCCAGCTCTTCTGCTGACCATTGCCAGATAGTTGCTGATAAAGACTCAGCAGCTCAGTCCGCGCATCTTCGTGCCCGTGTTTGGAGTCGTTCCAAGGCACTGTAAGTGGCCACGATGCGAGGATACTCTGAGCCCTAATAGCGGCAACCATGTAGGAAGTGCGGCTACCCTCTTGGGCACTCGCAGCTAGCTCCTTATAGATAGCTACGGCCTCAGCGTACTGCTGACTTTTTTCGTAGAGCCCGGCCATTTTGGATTTAACACTTATCGATTCGCCGTCATCGGCCATTGACTTCAGGAGGCGATGAGCCATGGCGATGGCTTCGGCGCGATCGCGACGACTCGCTTTCTGACTCGCAGCACGAGTCATCGTGCCGAGGACAAATTGCTTGTGACGCTGAACCACCTCAGATGCGACAGACTTAGCTCGCGCCTCGTTACCGGACCCAAGTAACGATGGGTCCAAATAGTCCTTCTCCAGGGCAATCAACTGTGACTCATAAATGCCAGGTTTGTTGCTTTGCTCGCCCATGAGACGAGCCAAGTGCAGCGCCCGCATATCAAAATCAGCTCGTATCACCGACCCTGAGGCGCCTGCAGTCAGTGCTTTGTATTTACGCAGTGCCGATTTGTAGTCCCTTGATTGTGCGTCAGCGATAGCTGACCTCTCAATCAGAGCTCTTCCTAAATTATCGTCACGTAGGAGACTTAAGCGAAAAGGCGGCTTAGCCCAATCAATCTTCGCTCCCTCAGCCATGCGCCAAAGGGAAATCGCATAGTGACCGGCTGCGATGCGATCAGCTTCGTCAAGGGATTGAGCACTCTGCAAGGCGCCCGCGAGTTGTGAGCGATAGGCCATGTTGGCGCCACCAAGGCGCGCACCGCCGGCTGTGAAACCAGCAGTGTGCCGGGCTAGCTGCAATTTCAGAGCTACCCTAGATTTCGTATCTACGGACGAGAGAGCAGCCCGCAGTTTTCCAGCTGCCGCGATGCGTGTGTTTTGAGCGCGCTGATCGAGGTCACGGAGCGCCACTAAGACTGAGTCTTGATGCTGAGATTGTAGCGACCGCAGCACTCCGGCCATAAAAGGCAACGACAGTTTCTTTTCTGGTAAGGAAACAATCGGTGCCATACCTTGCGCCGCAAAACTTTGTTCCGAGACGGCCTCACCGACCTCTACTGAACTTGTAGCAGCGATTCCGATCACTAGTCCGACAACAGCTTTTATTAGATTCCACTTGTAACGCACAGCAACCTCACATAGCCAACCATAGTTCGCACCGAGAGCTGCAAGAGCCGTACCCACGTCAAACCAGTCATAATAGGCATTAGTTTCGAGGTATTCGGAGCCAGGCATCAACAAGCTCCAGCTTATTTCTCTGGCGCCTGTCAACTTTGTTGACACTCGACCAGTGCGCCAAGCCACTCACCAGTTATCCGCAGATTTTGGTCATATCGCAAAAAATAGTCATATTGACCGTGAAAATAATGATCTGAGATCCACCATTCGATCGAGTTAACTAGTGGGAGAGAGTTCAAATCAGAGTGTCCCCTAAATTACGGCGCAGCAACTGCCGATGACGTCGTTGGAGGGTAAGGTTTGGAACGTTTGAAGAAAATTCTACGCACAGCTCTCGCTGAACAAGCGATCAGCATCAGCTTGGTGAGTGGGCGCGAGCCAGAGCTCGTCACCGCAGCAGGCGTAGCTACACTACCGGGCGAACCAAAACTGACTGATGACTACCTGCAAAATCTCAAATCCTATCTTTTTAACAGCGTTCAAACGTCAAACCCGGCGGCAGGTCTGCTCGGCAGCTCACTACAAATTGCCAACGTCGGGCGCATCCAGCTCATCGCCAGAACCAAAGGCGCTCAAGCGATCCACTTATACTTACCGCCCGCTGGACAAGGTGCATTCGACCGCGATTGGCAGCAGTATAGTAAGCCCGAACCAGACAGCGCTGAGATTAGTTTCGGATCGCTGGAAACCTCAGATCTGAACCCCTTCTTGCAGCCCACAGAACCCGATCTTGGCGACAGTGGGTTCATTCCTGCTGGACTTATGGGGAGCCAACCCAGTGTTGCGCCCGTGACGGCAAAGGCAGCAGTGGCACTCAGCTCTCAGGCGTCCGTTGCAAAATCTAACGTACAGCAAACACAACAGCCACAGTTTACAATTCAGCAGGCCCAACAGGCCCAACAGATTCAACATGTGGTGGGACATAGCGCAGCCGTCGCGGTGCAGAGCAACAACCTACTGCGCATGCAAGCCGAGGAGCACACGGGCACGGGATCGCATCCCCATGCGACCGGATCGGGACTCCACAGCCAAGTAACCGGTTCCAGGTCGGTGGTGAAAGAACCACAGAGCATCGAGTTAAGCTACGGGCCGTTGATGATCGGAGATGCCGGCATTAGTGACGGGCGTAATCGTATCGATCAGGTGCTTGCAGAGCTGGTAAAGCGCAAGGGAAGCGACTTGCATATGACCTGCGGTGAGCCGCTCTGTTTCCGCATCGACGGTGAAATCACCCGCATCACGCTAACGCCAAGCTCGCCAGCTGATGTTGAGGCTTACCTGGCACCAATTATTCCCAAACGCAATTTAGCGGAGCTTGCATCGAGTAACGATACCGACTTTGCTTACGAGATTCGTAATGTTGGTCGCTTCCGTGTAAACGTCTTTAGAGACAAGAACGGCATTGGCAGCGTTATGCGTCACATTCCGTCGCAAATTCTCACGGCCGAGCAGCTGAACTTACCACCGGCGATTACTAAGTTCTGTGGGCTCACCAAAGGCTTGGTCCTAGTAACAGGACCTACTGGTAGCGGTAAGTCGACGACCTTGGCAGCAATGATCGATCTGATCAACAAAAAGAGACCTGACCACATACTGACTATCGAAGACCCGATCGAATTTGTCCATCCGCAGCAAAAAGCGTTAGTCAATCAGCGCGAAGTCCATCGGCACACTGCGTCATTTTCACGAGCACTCAAAGCAGCCTTACGCGAGGATCCTGACATCGTGCTTATTGGTGAGATGCGCGATTTAGAGACTGTGGCAATCGCTATTGAAACGGCCGAAACGGGGCACTTGGTGTTTGGCACCCTACATACGAATACAGCAGTATCGACGATCGATCGGATCATCGACCAATTCCCAACTGATAGACAGCAGCAAATCCGCATGATGCTTTCGTCTTCGCTCAAAGGTGTCGTCGCTCAAACCTTACTCCGTAAAAAGAGCGGTGGCCGCGTTGCAGCTCACGAGATTCTGGTCACCAGTGACGCCGTGTGCGCGATGATCCGTGAAGGCAAGAATCACATGATCGCCAACCACATGCAGACACAAAAACAGGACGGCAACATTCTACTGAATGAATCGCTCTTTAAGCTCGTCCGTGAAGGCACAGTCGATGCCGAAGATGCCCTACGTAAAGCAGTCGACAAAAACGGTCTCGCCGACATGATGCGCCGTGCGGGCATTAACGTGGGCAGCCCCGCTATCGCGACGAATGCAGGCACACCACCGACACCACCGCCGCGGCCACCGGGGACGCCAAGTCGATGATTGATAAATAAAAATTATAATTTATCTCATAAAATTCTTGTTTTTAATCTAAAGACTTGCGCTAGGCTTAACACCGTCTTAACATAAGATTTACCTATACTTTCAGATAAATAAGACTTCTTTAATTGCCAAAATCACTTGTTTTTGTTTACAAGCCTCGGCGATTGGAGCTGATATCTCATCTACGAAGGACGACCACATGAAAGCACGACACATCATTTCCTCAGCACTCATTCTTATGTCTACGGCAGCTGCCGCAGGCCCCACCTTTGACCGCAGCACCTGGACCAGCTGGAGCGGTAAATGGACCGGTGACTTCTGGACCCCGGGCAACTTTGGTACGAGCCAGTACATGACTTGCGTGGGCGTCGATGGTTCTGACGGCTCTCCTGAATACTGGGCCGCTGGCATGGGCGACGATGCCGCTCGCAACGCTTACCAGCAGACTCTCGATTGGGTAAACGTAGCGGACCGCAATGTTGCATACATCGAAGTTCACTGCGGATACTGATCATTATTCCGCGTTTCCCAGGTGAGGGCACCCAGTCCGCTAGCAGCGGATCAAGTGCCCTCGCCTTTTTCCTGATCATCTAGTCATACCGCACAGATTGCCGCTAGTTGATGGCACTGATACAATAAAACTGTTTATAGCGGGGAATGACGTCGATGGGCTTTTCGATCATAGTTCCTGTTAAAGAGATCAACGCCTACATCCACGAATCCGTCCCGATCACACTCAGGCTCGATTACGATGATTTTGAAATCATCATCCTACCCAATGACCCGGTGGATGTTGCGAAGCTACCGGAATACCTAAGACACCCTAAGGTGCGTATCATCGCCTCAGGCCGCGTTAGCCCAGCGATCAAAAGGGATATCGGAGCACGCGCCAGTAGCTATGATTATCTCGCTTTCCTCGACGATGACGCCTATCCACGTAGCGACTGGCTCAGGGTCGCCGAGGCCACCTTTACTAGTCATCAAGTCGAGGCCCTTGGTGGCCCAGGAGTCACTCCTACGGACAGTTCTCTCGGAGAGCAGGCTTCGGGTCTTTTTTATGAATCTTTGATAGGGGGAGGTGGCCTCACCTATCGTTATAGGTCTGGCGCCAGCTCATTTTTTGTCGATGACTACCCCACGGTCAATTTGGTCGTAAAAAAGGCGGCATTTAACGCCGTTGGTGGATTTGACAACAACTACTGGCCAGGGGAAGACACAAAATTCTGCCTGGATTTAGTGAATGCCGGTTTTAAGATCCTCTATGTGCCAAATTTAGTGGTCTGGCACCATCGCCGGCAACTGCTATTCCCGCACTTAAAGCAAGTGGGTGGATACGGGAAACACAGGGGATATTTTGTCCGGATTTTCCCCCAAACCTCCCGCCGCATCACGTACTTTGTCCCTAGTATATTCGCTATTGGTAACGTGGTGCTTCTCGTTTTATCTCTACTCTCACCGTTCGTGGCCAAAATTTGGCTAGCCGGGCTATCCCTTTATCTACTCGCCAGTGTCATCGACATTTTTCTCCGCACCCGCAGTCTGGTGCTCGGTATCCTAACCAGCTTCGTCACCTACTGTTCCCACATGACCTATGGGTTCATGTTTATTCGAGGTCTCACATCGACCTCGCATTTCCGTAGTCAGCTCAGATGAGATGTCAGATGGCACCAATGAATCAAGGAGCACTTATGCGATCCGGCTTACATAAAGTGATCGGTGTCGATCTCCTTACCGATCTCACCTACATGCTACGCCTCGAGCGAAACGACATGAGTTTTGTGCCTGGACAGTGTTTTAATCTCGGCATTCCTGATACGGCTGTCAACCGCGAGTATTCCTCCTACTCTGGTATCTATGATGATGAGTTACAGTTCCTGATTCGCCAGGTAGAGGGCGGTCAGGTCAGTCCTAAATTCAGAAGTTTACGCGCCGGGGATATGGTTGAAGTAGATGGTGCTTACGGCATGTTCGTCATTGACCAAGATTTGGTCAAAACCCGCAAATTTTACTTTATTGCTACAGGAACTGGTATCGCGCCTTTTCATTGCTTTGCAAAATCGTTTCGCGACCTCGACTACCAATTGATTCATGGTACGCGTTATGCCAACGAATGTTACCACCGACAAGACTACGAACAAGGTCGCTACATCAATTGCGCCACTACCGAAAATAGCGGCGATTTTCACGGCCGCGTCACCGACTACTTAAAAATCAACCCGCCACCTATTGATGCCATGTTCTATCTGTGTGGTAACCGTAATATGATCAACGATGCCTATGACCTACTCAGGTCACGCGGCATATCTAGCAGTCAAATCATTACCGAAGTTTTCTTTTAAAAGCTTTTCTGACAAAGGAGTGACCGTGAAGGTTGCTATATCGTATCCGCCTATAGTTAATGACCGTGGTCAAAAAGCCATGGTGTCACAAAACCGCAATGTCCAGTTCTTTAAGACTCCAACATATCTACTACCGGTGGTCCATGGACAGGCGGCCACATGGCTTAAAAATCTCGGATTCGAGGTCATTTGGGATGATGGCAATGCACAGCTTAAGTCCTATGATCAGTGGTATCAAAATTTAGTTGCTATGACGCCTGACGTGGTCGTGTTTGAGAGCACCACTCCCGTCATGAACTTTTACTGGCGCACGACTGCCGCACTGAAGAAGGATTTGCCTGGCACCATCTTCATTATGACCGGCTACCATTCCATGCGCCGCCCTGAAGAGACTTTGGAGGAAGCTCCGTTTGACATAGTCCTGCGCAGTAATCACGTGGATTTTGTTTTATCAAAACTGATTCCCGTCATTGCCGCCAACGCAGACTGGCGGCAAAGTTGTGACATCGAAGGCCTGGTGATCAGAGATGCCAACGGTAAGTTTCGTTCCACGGGACACTTTCGCCAAGTAGAACCGCTTGAGCGTTCCCCCATCATCGACCGGGACCTCGTGCAATGGCGTAATTATGCCTACGAGAACGGTAACTATCTGCAGACTCCTGGAACCTATGCGACCAGTGTCGTGCGTGACTGCATGTTTGGTAAGTGTACATTTTGCCGCTACAACGGACCGGATCTCACCTTCTCTATGTTGCCCGTGGAGAAGAGTCTTGATGAGTACGAACGCCTGATCAATGACTACGGGGTCAAGGAGATATTCGACGATTCAGGTGTCTGGTACCGCGGTAAGGAAGCCCGCGAGTTTGCCGAAGGCATTATCAAGCGTGGTCTGCACAAGAAGGGCTGTTACTTTGGCTTCAACACGCGATTTGAATATCTCGACAAAGACACGATTGAACTCCTCGCTAAAGCCAACTTCCGTTTCGTGCTCATTGGCCTTGAAGCTGCCGACGAGGAGACCCTAGTAAAGCTCAATAAGGGCTACCAGCTCCAGCACGTGGAACGGAGCCTCAAGTGGATGAGTGACGCTGGTCTTCACCCCCATTTAACGATCATGGTCGGTTACTACTGGCAAACACGCGAGCAGCTCCGTCAGACTGTCGACTTCGTCAAAAGTCTAATGTTCCGTGGCCTCGCGCGCACCATGCAGGTGACCCTTTGCACGCCGCTCGACTTTACACCGTACCATCAAGAGTGCATCAGCAAAGACGTGCTACTCACCAAGAACTACGACGATTTCGACATGAGTAAGCTCATAGTCAAGACACCCATTCCTCATAGCGAATATTACGATGCCGTCAAGGAACTCTACGGCATCGCCTTTCACCCGCGGTTTCTCCTACGTCAAGCACAGTATCTACTCACGTTTCGCAGGCGCGATTGGCAGTTTCTATTCACCTACGGGATTCGCGCTATTCGTCGCGTGCGCAACCACATCTTCAACCTGACCAGCGCTGATGCCGGACCAAAGCAAGCGACACTCCACCCACCCACCGGTAACTCACTCACCTAACCAGATTGGTGTTGCAGGATTTAGACTAGCCTCTAATACTAAAATAGCTGTAAATCTAAGCCAAAGCTGAGCTACCGTCAGAGTCGCTCATGGACGATCCGATCACAGTGCAATGGCCCTGGTACGGCGTAGTGTTCGTGACATTTTTTGACGCGTCTGCGGGCGCTTAGAGTTACATCGGGGATTGTCAGGTTTGCTGTCTACCATTAAGACGCCCTCGCCACTGTCGCACCTACGGAAGCATCTGCCTGGGCGGTTGATGAGCGTGGTGACTGCGATCTGAATTACCAGACGAGGCGCAATTACCATTTCGACTTCCTACTGTTTGAGATATAGATCGACGGTTAACACGTTTCAAAAGCTGCACCTTAACTGGTGGTTAACGGAAGAGAATCGTATGACCGATTTACTAGCCGCTCGGCTACAAATGGCACTCAGCCTAGGGTTTCACATAATCTTTGCTGCAATCGGTGTTGCGATGCCGGTACTAATGGCGACTTCGTATCGGGAGTATTTACGCACGGGCAACGCAGAGGCCAAGCAATTGACAAAGGCCTGGTCCAAAGGTGTAGCGATTTTTTTCGCTGTGGGAGCAGTTTCTGGGACAGCCTTATCGTTTGAATTAGGTCTCCTTTGGCCTGGATTCATGAAGTATGCTGGTCCAATTATTGGTATGCCTTTTTCATGGGAGGGCACTGCTTTTTTTCTCGAAGCGATTGCTCTTGGTATCTTCCTATATGGTTGGGATAAGCTGCAGCCTAAGCTGCATTGGCTCAGTGCCGTCGCCGTGGGCATTGCCGGAATTACTTCCGCTATGTTTGTAATATGTGCCAACGGATGGATGAACAGCCCTGCCGGATTTACTTGGAATGGAGGGCAGCCAACCGATGTTGATCCATGGGCCGCAATGTTTAATGATGCTGCCTTTTTACAGGGTCTACATATGGTTATAGCCTCGTTCCAAGCGGTTGGATGTGCAGTTGCTGGCTGCCATGCTTGGCTGTATCTAAAGCGAAAGCATAGGATCCATGAAAAGGGGCTAAAGATTGCATTTGTGGTCGCCGCCTTCAGCTCAATAGCTCAACCAATCCTTGGCGATCTATCTGCCAAAAGTGTCGCTAAACGCCAACCGGCTAAACTTGCCGCGATGGAGGCACATTTTGAAACGTCGAGAGGCGCTCCGCTTCTTTTAGGTGGCTTACCCGACGAAGTAGCCGGCGAAACACGGTATGCCATAAAGGTCCCCAAAATGCTGAGTATGCTTGCATACGGTGATTTCGAGGCCGAAGTTAAGGGGCTTAATGATTTCCCCGCTACTGAAAGGCCCCCGGTAGCGGTCACTCACATTGCTTTTCAAATAATGGTTGCAATCGGCACACTACTCGCAGGAGTCGGGGTCATCGGGTTGTGGCTTCTCAAATACCGACCAAAAGGGTTCATGAATCCATTATGGCTAAAGATATTAGTTTTTCTGACCCCAACAGGATTTATCGCGATTGAGGCCGGTTGGATCGTTACCGAGGTAGGACGGCAGCCTTGGATAATTTATGGGTACCTGCGAACAGCTGACGCTTTGACCCGAAGACCTGGTGTGACTTACACACTCGCGTTGTACGCTGCCCTTTACTCCATCCTAACCATAGTAGTGGCCGTACTTTTAACACGGCAATTTAGCCTTCTCGATCGCGATCTTAGTACTAGCGATTCAGCTAAGGAGTGAACGTTATGGCTCTTTCGACCTTGGGTAACACAGTATTTTTAGCTATCGCACTTGTTTTTTACATCCTATTCGGAGGCGCTGACTTTGGTGCCGGCATTTTGGAACTTTTCAGTCGCGGCGATCAGCGACGAGCACACCGTGACCTGATTGCGTCCGCGATTGCACCTGTTTGGGAAGCTAACCATATCTGGCTAATTCTGGTAGTCGTCATCCTTTTCGTCGGATTTCCAGAAATATACTTAGAATTAACTTCATGGTTATTTATTCCCCTCATGTGCCTGCTAGTCGGCATCATCCTAAGAGGATGCGCTTTTACCTTCCGACATTACGATACGCTGACTCCGCGCTTGGAAGGGCTCTACGCTTGGACTTACTCACTGTCTAGCTTATGGTCAGCTTTTTTCCTGGGAATATTGGCGGGAGCACCGATAGCCGGGACCATAAACCCTCTGGCGGCAAGTTTTCAAGATGCCTACGTCACTCCGTGGTGTAACCCACTTTGCTTTTCTATCGGTTTATTTACGGTATCAATTTGCACCATGCTTGCATCTGTATATCTCGTGGCGGAGGCCAATGAGGGACAGATGACAGCACACTTTCGCAAGCGCGCTAGGTATGCTGCTTTGCTCACTCTCGCCACTGGCGCGCTAGTGTTTATCGCCGCCCGATACTATAGCTCAGCACTTTTCAACAACTTTACGACAAGTTATACGAGCATATTAGCATTCGCAATCGCGACCGTGTTGCTAGCTCCTATGTGGTGGTCACTTGAACTTCGACCTAGCCCTACAGTCCTTCGGATCACGAGCGGAGTCATAGTTACCCTAGTGTTGGTTGGATGGTACGGCGCTCACTTTCCGATCGCTATTTATTACAGTGCGACAAGTAACACCCCCAACTTGACGTTTCAAGCTGCAGCATCACAGCTTCCTACTCAAAATTCGTTGTTCTCTGCACTAATAATAGGTGTGATCATTATTTTTCCTGCGTTATTCATTTTATTAAAAATATTTAAAAGTGCCACGTTCAAAACTAAATCTGAGGCGAATTGATCACCCAGCAAAGCTGCGACTCACACACTCAAAACTGCTCGCATGCAAGTAGCACCAAGGTATTAGGCTCTTCGATTAGGATGCCGACCCTCAGTTTGCTCATATTAAATGTCCAGCAGGAAGTCTCGCGCCTTCATACTTACCTCGATCTGAGAGTGAGTGATGACAACTCATGGCATTTTGATACTCTGAATATTGTTCGTTTTTCTTGATTAATTAGTCAGAAATAAATTGATTTGACCGTTCTTGGTAAAATTGCAGCGCATAGTCCACGTGCGCATCTAAACTATCAAAAATACGAAATCCCCGCTCCTTTAGACCTAAGAGGCCGAGCTCTGTGCAGGATAGCACAATACTATCGAGCCTCTCGCGGCTAGCCCAGTCGTCACAAAAAGCCTGAAATGCCTGGCGATCCTGATCATCGACACAGCCACGAACCAAACGCTCCCAAATCACTCTATGGATCTCGTCGCGTTCGGGTCGCGTGGGTATGCAAAGCTCGACACCGGCAGATTCTTGAATACGACGCTTGAGAAAAGGTTCCTCCATCGTCGGCCTTGTCCCCAAAAAGCCCACGCGGTGACTCGCATTTTTCGCGAGCGCTGAGGCAATGGCAGATCCCATGTGCAAGACAGGACGCTGCGTAGAAGATTCGATGACGCGCACAAATTTGTGAATCGTATTGCTAGCGATCACCAGCGCTTCGCAGCCACTTTGGGTGAGTAGAAGCGCAGAGTTTACGATCTGACGCTCAACTTCTTTCCATTGACCATTAGCTTGTGAGCGTCCAATCATTCCAAAATCGTGGGAGTAAATCAGAAGTGGAGCAGAACGGTCGCTACCAAAGATGGAGGCAAATCCTTCGTTCAACTTTTGATAGTAAATAAGCGTCGAATGGTAACTGAGACCGCCTATCAGACCAAGAGTAGGACTTTGCACTTGTGCCGTGGCGCGCATCATCGCATGAGATCTCCGCCTAGGGGTGGCACACCGATATTTTGGCTTCATCAATGGCTTTGCATGCTGCGTCAAAGCGCGCCTGGCCGACACCGCTGATTAAAACCACGGACTGACCAACAAGCCTATGCTCATAGAATTCGATGACCTGATCACGCGTATCAGGAGACGATCTCACTGGGTCAGGTTGCCACGGTAAATCTGGACATAGCAAGAGATACAAATCGTATTCACATTGGTCTGCAAGATCTTTGACTGACGCAGGACAGCTGCCATACAGCGTTTCCGCATAGAAAACCGTCATAGCAGCATCGGTGTCTACGAATAAATAATGACTGGCCTTTTTTTCCATAGCCACTACTTGCGCCCAGTGACCACGAGCGATAGGTTCCACGTCGGCAGCAGTCAGTGCGCCTTGCTTATTTATAGCATAGGCGCGCGCATATTCAGGGACCCACAGCGCCCTGTAATGGGTGGCTAATTGTTGACACAGCGTGGTCTTTCCAGACGACTCCGGCCCGATAACGGCAATTTTGCGACAATTTGATGCTTTACTGCTTCTTGTTGCATCCACTTGTTACGGAATCCAAGCATCGATATCGTGACGCAGGCTCCGGAACAACGCATTGAACGGCGCCCCAGTGGCGCCGTAGTGCGCTCCCGGATAATCACCACTCCAATTCCAGGTTGAGGCGAAGATATCAAAGTGCACCATGGGCGTGATCGCAAATTCTTTGAGGAAATGTGCTGCCACGTTAGAGCCGCCCCCGATATTGGCAGCATCAGGCATCCGTCCCATGTTTGTCAGATCAGCAGCCTTGGAGATATTGCCCTGTCTAAACGGTAGAAACTCACCCCAAAAGGTAAACTCCTCGCCTGTTTCCTGACCTGACCTTGCGAGGCTCAGCTGGCAGCTGGGCGGCGCAAAATGGACGGCGGTAAAGAAGTTGGTGAATTGCCTGAGCGATGCTGTGGTTAACGTCGCTGCAACTAAAGTTTGCGCTGGTTGCAGCGCCTTTTGACTGTAGTTGATGGCATCTGCAAGAATCAGGCGCCCCTCAGCATCCGTGTGTTCGATGATGACGTCCTTGCCAGCGTAGGAGCGAATGATGGCACCTGGCTTCATCGCGCGTTCACCGATGAGGTTCTCACAGGCCGGAATCGCCAAAGCTAAAGGCCCGTCGTATCCACTCTCGATGAGGCCCATGAAGAGATTGGCCATGAGGCCTGCACCGCCCATGTCATTCTTCATACAATTGACATGACTCTCGTGCGGCTTCAGGTTGATACCACCCGTATCGAAAGTGATGCCCTTACCAACGAGTAGCAGCGGCTTTGAACCTGGGACGACACGGTGAGTCGCCAGAAAAAACCGCGACGGCGAGAGATCACTCGCCTGTCCGACGGCGAGGAGGAGGTTCATACCAAGTTTAGTGAGTCCCTCGCGGCCAAAGGAATTGAACTCACAGCCATGACGCCGGCAGAACTCCTCGAGCCTTTCACCTATAGCGATAGATGTGAGCTCGTCAGGATTTTCGTTCACCCAACGACGGAATCCGAGTTGCCGCTGCCACCGCACCTGCCAGTGGGGATCAGCAGAGCGCAAAGCCTCGCCCTCACTTGTCAGGATGCGAAAGCTCTCGAGCTCACTGCGCTCGTAACGTGGCGTCATTTTACGCGTCCAAAAATCCTCGACAATTGCCAGCTCAGCTAGCCCCGACCCTGGTTCAAGGTAAAAAGCCAACTTCTTCAAATTGAACTGTGTTGCCAGCGATGCTGCCATCTTGGCAGCGACCCAACGGCGCTCCAGAGCCGATACTCCATCCTTCTGCCAAGTGAGCACCGCATAGGGACTACGACCATCGGGACGCAAAAATCCGGCATCACTGCGCAGATAATGCGTCCTACGACTGAGACTAGGTGCCGCGCGCTCGATCAACGCCCTAACCCACGGTGACTGCTCGGACCCGGGCCGACCGAGGACGATGAGCAATTCGTCAGCCGCAACGTGATCACCCGCAGTGTCTTTCGGTATCTCTATCAGCGTTGGGATCATGTTGGTAACCTCAAATGCCAAGCCTTAGGTTTCAGGAAGGTATCGATGCCAAGCACTGACAGCGTCGATCCAATGCCCGAGTGACCACGTCCACTCCACGGCAAGCGTGGACTCACGCGGTCGCAGCAATTCCAATAGACGCTACCGGCATTGAGCTCCGCCATGAATTTAGAGGCGCAAGCAGCGTCCCGCGTATAAACCCCTGCCGTTAGGCCGTACTCAGAGTCGTTCATAAGTTTTAAGGCTTCGTCGTCACTTGCGACTTTTTGAATGCCGATCACCGGTCCAAAAGATTCATCTCGCATGATGGCCATAGAGTGATTGACCTCGGTCAACACTGTGGCTGGATAGTAGTAGCCCTTACCACTCTGAGGACGCTCGCCACCGAGGAGTACTTTGGCACCTTTTTTGACGGCATCGCGCACTTGATCTTCAAGCACGGCAAGCTGTGGCTTGCGAGCAAGCGGGCCGAGATACACGCCCTCGGCCGTTGGATCACCACTCTTAAGAGTCTTAGCAAAAGCCACAAAATGCGCCACGAAGGACTCATAGATGTCCTTATGCACATAGATGCGCTCAACCGCACAGCAACTCTGCCCAGCATTGTAGAAGGCACCGTCGGCCGTGCCCTCAGCTGCCGCCTTAACGTCGACATCCGGACGGATATAGACTGGGTCTTTACCGCCTAGTTCTAGCTGCACGCGTATCATGCGACCCGCTACCTTCTCGATGATGCGTTTACCGGTGGCGTAAGAACCGGTGAAGAAGACACCGTCCACTGGCTGATCGAGCAACCATCCGCCAACCTCCCCCCCACCAACCAAACTCTGGAAAAGCGCTTCATGGAGACCTGCCTCACGCCACAATTTCTCAATGTGACGCCCCGTCAAGGTGGCAAATTCAGAGGGCTTATAGAGCACGGCGCTGCCAGTGAGGAGCGCTGGCACAAAGACATTGCTACCGACAAAATAGGGATAATTCCAAGCCGAGATGTTGGCGACGACGCCGAGGGGCTCATAACCGATCCGCTCGGTCATGCCGCTAGCTTGATCATGAAGGACCACTGGCTCACGGAGCCGCGCTGCAGTCTCGCTGAGATAGAAATCCAGGCGCCCTAGGGTCCCATTAACCTCGTTGCGCGCCTGCGCCAGTGGCTTTCCGACTTCGCTGGTTAGGATACGCGCACTTTCTTCACGATTATCCGCGAGCAACTGACGGAAGCGCTCTACAATACGTGCGCGGTCCGCATAACTCGTAGCACGCCAAGCACCCTGGGCCGTCTTAGCGGCAGCAAACTTTTTGGCGATCGTCGCCTGGGTGTCAGTTTCGAGCTTGGTGATTACTGCTTCGGTAGCCGGATTGATAATCTCTAGCATGTTCAGTCCTTTCTTGTGCGCGCCGCTTGCAGCAAAGCCTGCAGCACAGGCTCGGGGCTAAGGAGCGTCGACTCATGTTTATGCTGCAACTCAGGATGCCACTGAAGTCCGATCATGAACGCACCACTGCCGTCCTTGAGCCGGATGGCCTCAACTACACCGTCATGCGGACAGCGTGCCTCGACCACCATCCCAGGCGCTAAGTCCTTGACCGCTTGATGGTGCACACTGTTGATGTGCCCCTTCTGCACCCCAAACAGGCGCGCCAGTTCACCACCGGCCTCTAGGTGCACCTCGTGATGGTTACCCTCATAGACATCATAAATTCTGTGATGCAAAGAATTAGACACCTGCGTCCGCACGTCTTGGTACAGAGTCCCACCCATCGCGACATTAAGCACCTGGTGACCACGGCAGATGCCGAGCAAGGGTTTATCCAGCTTGAGTGCTGCCCTGATGATCGCGATCTCGTAGTCGTCGCGATGTTTATCACCTGACCAATCAGGACGCAGGGGCTTTTCCCCATAGGACTCAGGCGCCATGTCAGCACCGCCGGTGATGATCACAGCGTCGAGCTCAGCCACAAGATCTTCAACGCTCGTCGCATCGGCCACATCTGGCACGGTGGGTAAAAGGCAGGCAAAAGCTCCTGCCTTCATCACCCAATGGGCCATCCCCTCCTCTAAATAGAGGAGGCGGCGCCCCTTGTAAGCCATTCTGGAAAAGTCTGGCTGATAGATATTGGCGCTAAACCCAACGCGCAGTCTTTTAGTGGCCATGCTACTGTGCCCGAGCGTACAGTTTTACAAAATCCTCGCGCGTCACAGGACGCGGGTTACTGCCGTGACAGGGATCTGCGACCGCAAAATCAAGTAGGGTATCCGTAGTCTTGGCACCAATGGCGGCCAGCCCCGATGGTAGTCCCACCTCTTTTTTGAGAGCAGCCAACCAGTCGATAAAGCCCTTGGCTAACGCCGCTTGATCCAACGACTTGATGCCGACCACTTGACCGAGTCGTGCCAAACGCTCCGGCACTGCGCTGAGGTTAAATTCCATGCAGGCGTTGAGCATGAGCGCATTAGCAAGTCCGTGATGGGTATCATAGACCGTCGACAAGGCGTGGGCACAGGAGTGCGTCACACCGAGGCCTTTTTGGAAAGCAACTGCGCCCATAAGCGAGGCCTGCTGCATGCCTGCACGCGCTTCATAGTCGGTGGGGTTGCGTACTGCCTTGACTAGATGCTGCGCCACGAGACGCACGCCTTCGAGGGCGATACCGTCGGCCATCGGATGGTTACCCTTAGCGAGGAACGCCTCAATATTATGCGTGAGGGCGTCAAAGCCAACTGCTGCCGTCACAGCAGCTGGTAGTCCATAGGTCAGCTCTGGATCAGCTAATACCAGCGGTGGTAGTAGCTTGGGATCAAAAATGATCTTCTTCGCATGCGTATGGTCATCCGATACGACGGAAGAGCGACCGACCTCACTACCAGTGCCCGAGGTAGTCGGCACAGTAATCATAAATGGTACCGGTTGATCCACGGGTCGGGCGTCGGGCTTGCCGTCCTCATAGTCAAAGAGTTGCCCCGGATGATTCACCATCAGCGCGACGGCTTTACCCACATCGAGAGGGGCTCCGCCGCCAACGATCACCAAACTGTCGGCACCGTGCTCATGGTAGGCCTTGACCCCGCCCTTAACTTGGATCTCCGTAGGGTTACCAAAAACGCCCGCATATACGGAAGGTATGAGCCCAGCTCGTTCTAAACTCGCGGCTAAATCTGTGATCATCGGTAGCGGCGCTAATGCCTTATCCGTAACGATGAGAGGACGCTTCAGACCACGCTGCTTCAATGCGTCTGGCGCCAATTTAATCGCTCCAGCACCGAATTTGATGATCGTCGGGTAGTTGTACTGGACAACAGCCATGAAAACTTCTCCTTAGATGATTTCGAAGTAGCGCTTAAGTTCCCAGTCAGTGATTGCCTTCTGATACTGCTGCCATTCCCACATACGCGTTGCCGCATAATGATCGACAAACTTATCGCCAAAGAGCTCGCGAGCGATCGCTGACTTGGCAAAGGCTTCGGTAGCCTCAGCCAGGTTACGGGGGAGACGTGTCGCATGCTTAGCCAAATAGCCACTACCCTGAGTCATAGGCTCAGTTAGTTCGAGTTTGTTCTCAATGCCGTAGAGACCTGCGGCGATGGCCGCTGCAATACCAAGATAAGGATTGATATCAGCTCCACCAATGCGGAGCTCAAGGCGCGTCGATTTTTCGCTACCCGGAATGACCCGCATACAGACCGTCCGGTTGTCACGCCCCCAGGTTACGCGTGTCGGTGCCCAGAAGCCCTCTACCAGACGTTTATAGCTATTTACCGTCGGCGCAAAGAGCGGCAAGATTTCCGGAAGACAGCGCATTTGACCTGCCAGGTAGCTCTTAAACGTGGCGCTCATGCGCAGTGGATCCGTCGCGTCGTAAAACAAATTGACGTTGTCCGCATTACGCAAACTCTGATGCAAGTGACCACTGCAGCCCGGCAGTTGGTTATTCCACCGCGCCATGAACGATGCTGTGAAGCCAAAACGGTTGGCGATCTCTTTCGCCCCTGCCTTAAAAAGCACCGCACGGTCAGCCGACTCCAAGGCCTCGGCCGCGACTATGGCTGCCTCGTAGACGCCGGGACCCGTCTCGGTATGAAGACCCTCGATCGGCACATCGAATTCGCCCATCTGATCGTACAGTGCGTTAAAAAACTCTCGCTCATAACCTGAGCGCATCAGTGAGTAGCCAAACATCCCTGGAGTCAACGGCTCGGGCCTCGCGTGACCCTTCTCCGCTAGAGTTAGCGGGGTCTCGCGGAAGTTGAACCACTCAAACTCCACACCAACCATGGGATACATGCCTGCGACCTCGGCCTGCGCCAAGATCTGCTTGAGGAGCTGCCGTGGACAGATGGCCAAGGGCCGGTCCTGATCATCGACAAAATCGCCGAGGAAGAACGGCATATTTTGATCCCAAGGAATCGTCCTGAAAGTCGAGAGATCCAGGTTGACCTTGGCGTCGGGATAGCCGGTATGCCACCCCGTGTACTCAACATTGTCATAGGCTTGATCGGAGCTGTCCCAGCCGAAGACCACGTTGCAAAAGCCAAATCCAGACTCAGCTGCACTCAAAAATTTATCGACGTGCATCACTTTGCCGCGCAGGACGCCGTCAAGATCGGTGATGGCAACTTTGACTTTGGTCGCTTCTGATCGGCGAATCTGCTTGATAACGTCTTCCGGCTTACTCATCAGCGTGAATCCCCATCGGCATGGACGTGGCTGCAATGCTTTATGTGACTGCGATCATAATGGAGGCGGGGAAAATATAAAACAATGATCGCAATCCATGAGGTCAACCGACCGATCCTAACCGGCGATGAGAGCGCCCGACCAGAGCTGCGTCGGCAAGCCCAACTCACAGCCACGATCGGTACCTAAGAATTGCTTGCCGCCCCAGGTGAAGGCCTTACTCTCACTCTGGACTGTGATCGGCATTAGTTTTGGCTCCGCCTGACCATCGAGGCGCAAATAGATGAGAGGCTGGCCGGCACCACTGTAGGCCTCCCAGGTACCGCTGATAAGCGTACCGTCGGCAGTTTCCAGTACCGAATTGCCTGTAAGGCCCGTCTGTTTATATGCCATACGGCCCGTGCAGAGCCAAACCAACTGCCGACCGACAGTGCCACTAGAGGCACTAGCTGTGCCGGCAAAAGACCACTCACCGATGGCCAAATATTGCCGCGTCGGCAGGCTCGGTGCGAACGTCGTGAATCTGACGGACGCCACTGCGGCAGTAAACCGCGCCTGCAACGTGGCGCTGTCACCACCCGTGCCCCAAACCAGAAGCTTAACACCCCCAAATCCAGTCTGATCATAGCTATCACGGGGCAACGCCGCGACTATGGCAGTGACAGTCTTACCGCTCTCGGCTGTTCCCTCGTAGGTGCGCTTACTGCCCTTACCTGCAGCTGCTATGAGCTCCGATGCGGCACCAACGGCAGAAAGTGTGGCTCGCTCGCTTAAGGTCTCATTGTCACCCAGTACGGTCGCCAGTGTAGCGGTTGTAAGAGACACCTGGTAGCGAAGTACGACGCCCTCATCACCAGTCGATGATACCCATGTCATCGACGTTCCTGTGCTGCTGCGCGACTCAAGCCCCGAAGGTGTCGAGAACGCGACGCCAAGACCCGACAAGTCGGCGACACCAGCCGTCCAAGAGTCACCACCAGTGCCGCTATCACTCTTGCCACCACCGCACGACAAGGTGAACGCCACGACCATGGATCTGAGGATTAATCGGGACATAATTACTCCGATCTTTTAATACGGCATGTGCTAGGTGTCGCACGCAATTACTATAGTCGGAGTGCGCGACCTGTGGCAACGCGGTACGGGTCGGCCGCGCGTCATCGATTGATCAATGGACGGTAATTTCCGTATATAGGTGAGTACAAGGTCGGTATCAAAATTTAAGCATATCAGTCGCGGATAAGTTCATGATTTACAGTAACCATATCGCTAACACACTAAAATCGCTCGGTGCGGACCTCGGCGCTCCTCGGCAAATAGCTCAGGCCGTGCTGAAGTTATCGGATCACTATATAAACCATCCGGATGCGGCCACTCCTTGGCACACCGAATGGGCCAAGATCGCTTATGTGGCTTACTATTTTCCGCTGAATTACACGCGGGTAGCGGGAGTGCTGCGCGCCGGGCTCGGGCAGAATTTTTGGCAGGGTTTGACTTCGTTCTCTGATTTTGGCAGCGGCCTGGGGACCGTGCCGTTAGCGATTGCAGACATGCTACCGGGTCAGTTTGAGCGCGGTCTGGCCGTCGAATCATCTCCGGCGACAGAAAATCTTTACCGCCAACTCGCATTATCGCACGTGGCGCATCCCAAACTCAGCTGGGCAACTAAGTTGACACCGGTGCCTGAGGCGTCGGGTCACTTAACGGTATTTTCGTTCTCACTAACCGAACTCCCGGAATTACCCAAGGCTGCCCTCGCCAGTGAGGCGCTAGCCATTATTGAACCGGCCACAAATCAGGACGGACGGCGTTTAATGCAGCTCCGCGCCAATTTACTTGCCAATGGCTGGTATGCCTGGGCACCGTGCACCCACCAAGAGGCGTGCCCACTACTGGTAGATTCCGCGAGAGACTGGTGTCACGACCGCGTCACTTGGGAGGCGCCTGATTGGTTTTTGGCGATTGAGGAGCATCTTCCCATACGCAACCGCACGCTCACCCATAGCTATCTGCTCCTGCGTCGGCAGCCTCCCCCAGCGGCGCCTTACCCCACGGCGCGCTTGACCGGTGACCTCCAGCGCCAAAAAGGTGCCTCTAAGCAGATGGTCTGCCGCGGACCTAAACGCGAATTCTTGAGCTGGCAGCATAAGCACGGAACGCCGCCCGCATGGCCGCGTGGATCTCTAGTGCGCCTAGCGGCAGATATTGAGACCAAGAGTAACGAACTTAGACCTACACCCGACCAGTGTGAGCTGATCGGATGCTGAGAGTGATTTTTATCCTAAGTGCCTTATATCTCCGCCGTGAACGACGGAGTTTTACGGCACTTAGGATAAAATTTCGAGTTCGAGCTCACGCCTACTCTTAAATACCGTCCGACCGAGGGCTATTAGACTGCTGGAAATGCAGCAGATTTCGCTGCTCATTACTGAACAGACTGGCACGTTTGATGCATTGCGCAGATTAAAGCGGCTGCTGAACCTTTTTTGTGTTCAGTCGCGAATCACGAGTTAACCAAAAAATGAGGCGAGGATGTCATCATGAGAAAATTGCTTTTAGGTGCGGCATTACTGACCGGACTCACCACGGAAGCCAGTGCAATTGGCTGGAACTGCACTAACAGATGGGGCGGCAACTATAAGTTCACGGCTTTTGGGGGCGGCGGTTCTATCGAATACGAGGGCCCGACAAATGCCATAGATGTAGCCGCAGGGATACGCAAAAACCTTTGGGGCAGCTGGTGGAATTTAGACATTGGTCGCCATTTTGAGTTCGCTGTGCCCGGCTTTAGCTACAGTTGTAACTCATGGAACGGTGGGCATGACTATTGGTGCGATGGTACTGGCGGGAACGAAGGTGTCGAGCTGCAGAACTGCTACGGAAGGCCTTTCTAATTCAATGACAAAGTGCCTTGAGTATGTGAGCGCGATCTAGCTCCATCAGACGTACATCGATGACTGGTGCTGCGGACAATTGCGGAAGGTACCCTCAAGACCAAAGGCAACGTAGCAAGGTCAGAGATACGTCTGCACGATCGAAGATTCTCTAATAAGAGCGATGGTAAGCGTCACGACTTAATGAGCCTCAAAATATCTGACCTTAATTACGCACTGATCTGATGATCACCTCTAGCGTCTGGATGCGTAGTTACGATACCTACGCCAGTAGATTTTTTACGGACTGAGCTCTTTCCGCGAAAACTTTAGGCATCGACAGAAATTTTAGATAATTAACATAGGCGATCCCCGTATAGGTGACAGGCACGTATCTGCATCCACGCCGGATGAGCCACAATGTCCACCAGGCGGCGAATGAGGCTGATATGAGGCCTCGCCCCATGCGAGAGGTGAAGGCCGAGGGAACTATGTGACGATAAAGGATGTCTTCATCGCGGTAGTAATTTGGGGCGTAGGCTGCAAAGGCGCGCTTTGATTGCGCGTAAGCCTCAGCAGCCAAATATATTGGACGAGGATTCTGCCGAGCGGAGATGAGCGAATACCGAGCCAAAGTTTTCCAATAGTAAGTTCATCACTACCCTAGACTACGTCTGCATTGGCATGGGCGGCATAGTCTGAGCTCCGGTCGTCGTTTGGCCCATGATCACTGCAGTTATCGGTATGGTTACCGTATAAAGCGTGCCGGTATAAGTGACAGACTGAGCTGGCGGCGGCTCTGGATTATAAGTGCAGGTGGCGGATGAAGTCATGAGGCTGCAGGTGTAATATCCCGGCGGCATCGTAGCGCCGCGTGTCGACCGTAACGACGAGCTTTTCTCCTTCGTGCCGCCCCAGTTTGGAGAAATTGCCGAACTCACGTAGGTAGGCGGTGTTGTCCAGCATGGGATCACCGATGTTCCATGCTACTTGTACGAACAGCACTCGCTGGCCTCGAGTTGCCATGAAATCAATTTCAAAAGACTTACCCTGGTGATACCCGTGATAGGTTTGTACCTCAAACTGCGCTCGCCTGAGTTCGTTGTAAATGACGTTCTCCAAAAGTCGGCCGAGGTTGTTCCTTGCGTCATAAGCAAAGCCATGATCGCCAAGATAATATTTGTGTTCCGCCTTTCTCAATAGATCGCTGGTTCGAGCGGAATAGACCGCGGCTCGATCGATCCAATAGACGTTTTGCAACCATTGCAGGTGATCGCGAACCGTCGCCTCAGTCGTCCTGGCACCAGCTCCCTTGAGTTGCTCAGTGACGCGCTTGATAGATAGCTGGGTACCATAGGTTTGTCGGCTGTAATTGACTATGCGATCCACTAGATCCGTGTCTGCTTGATAGCGATCGATTACGTCCTTTTTAACCGTTGAATGGCGAATCTGGGTAAGAAGGTTGGCTCGTGCGTGGATGTCGGGAGCCAGCACCGCCTCGGGCATCCCTCCAACCTCCAGATACTCTGCAAACGCGGTTGGCTGATCCGGTGACAGGCCGCGTGCTGTGCAGAATTCGTCGAACCCAAACGGGAAAACATGCAGCAAATAGTAGCGACCGCGTAGCTCATTCGGTAGATCGTCAGACAGCACTTGGGAGTTAGAGCCAGCTATGACGACCTTATAACTTTTCTTCGGATGCTCGAGTAGGCTGGCGACGAGCTGCTGCCAGCCTTCGAGTTCTGTCACTTCATCGATGATCAAGTAGCGACGCTTTTGGCCATGGCTGGCAACCTCTGTTTCCCATGCGGCAAGAACCCTCTTAAATTCCTTGCCAGACTTTAACGGGCTCAAATCATCTAGGAAGAAATTGAGGTAGAGAATGTCTTCCGGTGGCACGCCTTGGGCAGTCAAAATATCGATATATTGACGAAGAATGTAGCTCTTACCGGAGCGGCGCTGGCCCGATACGACAATGAGAGCATCAGTTTTAGTAAACGACTGCAGCGAGCTCAGGTAGTAGCTTCGGGATATTCCTCGCGCCGCCCGCTCTCCGGGTTGCCAGAAGTTAAACGGCCGCAATAGTTCGAGATTTGCTAGGTTCTTAGCCAAATCGGCCTCAGTTTTGTGAGGGGCGAGTAGATATTTACAATACTAAATCAGAAGATTTAACGCAATATAAAAATTCATCTTGAATCTCTTTGGGTATTCTAGTGAGTATTTTTGATGCATGTAAAGCTTTCTCGAGATATTTCATGCACTAATTAATCACTCACCGTCGAATTAGCAGCGTCGATTGGTGGTAAAATCGCGTTTGGCTATAATGCCGGTTCAGTTTTCAGCGTTTAACCCGGCCTTAAAAAAAATTCGATTAAGCAATGTAGAAACTAGATCGAGCGGTGTCGGTATAACGGAACTGATTCAGGAAGACCGGCGAAGATGATCTGCACACTAGACGCAAGTGCTGCGATTGAAGTCTTTTTAAAAAGACCCAGGTCTAATGGCAAAGCAGGATTTTTGAGTTAATTCGCCCAAAAAATATAAACCAAACGTCATCTAGGAAAAGTCGCCTGCGTTAAAGCGGCACGGCCTCAATTCCTGGTCCCAAAGCACGAGCGATCTCTCCTGGGTAGATCACCTGCAGCTGACTGAGGCCTAGCGACTCCATGGCTACCTTCATAGAGCGCGTGACTCGAGGTTCGAGAGTGTATTTGATTTCGAATCCTCGTAAATCCTGACCTTCCGCCACTACGAGATCAAGCTCGCACTGGCCGTGGACTCCCCAGAAGAAACAATCATCGGCTCGCCAGCCGTGGCGCCTGATCAATTCCTCAAGGGCAAAGCCCTCCCAAGATGCGCCGAGCATAGGGTGAACCGCCAAGTCTGCAGCGGTTGTGACATTGATCAGCCTGTGCAGTAGGCCGGAATCGCGCAGATAAATTTTCGGCGATTTCACCTGTCGCTTAGCAATATTTGTATGCCAAGGATTGAGGCGTCGCAGCATAAAGGTATCGACAAGAATATCGATGTACCGCTTAACCGTGGTCTGCGACAAATCAAGTGAGTTGGCAAGCTCGGCCAAATTGGCTGTCTGTCCGTGGTAATGCGTGAGCATAGTCCAAAGTCGTCGCATGACAGTGGGCGGTGCACTTAGGCCAAGCATGGCTAAGTCTCGCTCGAGAAATGACCGGATATACTGCTCGCGCCAGTCTGCACTAGCACGGTCATTGGATGCCAAGAAGGACAATGGATAACCACCTCGCAACCAGAGATTTGGCAAGGCCTCGTGCCCGACCTCACCCAGAGCAAATGGCGTCACGTCGATATACTTGATCCTACCAGCCAGTGTTTCCGCACCCTGCCGGACTAGATCGGGCGCAGCACTGCCTAGAATGAGGAAGTGCGCAGGTCTATCATCACGATCAGCGAGCACCCGTAGAAGCGGGAATAAGTTGTTCTGCCGCTGAATCTCGTCGATCACCACCAGGCCTCGAAGTCCCGCTAGTGCCAGCTTGGGTTCGCTTAGGCGCAGCAAAGACTCTGGATCTTCGAGGTCGAAGTAGTTGCTGACTTGCTCTGCCTTGGGTACCGTCGCCTTAAACACAGACCTCGCAAGTGTAGTCTTGCCCGATTGGCGCGGTCCGAGTAGTGCGACTACCGGATAGGCCGCGACAGCCTCGTTAACAGCCGTGATTAACTCTTTACGATCAATTAGTTGCGGTAGATTCATGAAATTCCCCACTTTAACTGGATAATTTCACGAATAGCGATAGAAGTCAATTATTCTAGGATGTTGAATGCTTTTCCAGGACAATCAGCGGTCAACTCCATTTCGGTTCGAGGTCAAAAAACAGACAATTTTCGGGGCCGATCAGGCAACTCTCCTTACCGGAAAGACATAACCCTCAGGCCGGAGATTAAGAAGGGATTCCAGTTTGGTGATGATGCAGCGGAGGGCAAGGAAAAGGGTGAGTTCAAGAACTACACCTGGTCAAAAATGCTCGCTCAGGTGTTTAAGATTGACGTCACCAAATGCGGCCAATGTGGAGGCGATCTCGTCAAGGTCTGCGCCATTACCGATCCCATGCAAGCTAGGCGCTACCTAAAACACGTCGGTCTCGACTACGAGCCTCCGCCGAGGGCTCCGCCTAGACACGAGCAGGGAGAGTTCCACTTTGAGTCTGATGACTGGTCGAGTGAACACCTGAGCTAAGCGAGGCATGTGCTGGATGACGAGGCGGAGTCCAGTTAGCTCATGGGCTGGGGTGCCCTATTGGGAAGTCGGCCAGTACTCCAACCATACCGTAGGACGCTTTAGCGTCTCGGGCTTGGTTGGTGGTGAAGGCCGACACACCGTGAGCTTCGCAAAGCGAAGTGAGCGGTCCATGATGCTAAACTTATATTTTTTTCTTGATGAGAATGAAGTCGCTCGAAATGTTCCCCAAGTCGTGAGATTATCGCCTTGTTGAAGCATTTAATTCACCACAGTTGTAGTTTTAGTTGTTGTGGTTATGGAACTGCTCAAGCGCAAGGTTACATACCGCATTTACCCCTCGACCAAACAAGCAAATAAAATGGTCGAGATGATGCGTCTCCATCAGCGCCTTTACAACGCGGCACTGGAGCAGCGCATTGATGCTTATCGTCGCTGTGGTAAGAGCCTCAACTACTACGACCAAGCTAAAGAGCTGACACAGCTAAGGGCTGAATTCCCGCAATATGCCGCCCTTAATGCCCAGTCAGAGCAGGTGACTCTGCGACGTCTTGAGAGGGCGTACCAGGCCTTTTTTAGACGCTTGAGAGCGGGAGAGGCTGCTCCTGGATTTCCCAGGTTCAAAGCCTTCGACCGCTTTAAAGGTTGGGGATATGCGGCGCATGGGGATGGCTGGAAGTTCAAGCCTAATGCGGATTACGTACATGGCACGCTGCACCTCAGTGGCGTAGGTAATTTACAGGCACGTGGTCGACCGATGTTTATGGATCAGGCTAGGAGCAGCCGCGATCCAGGCCAGCCTAAGACCGTTGAGATCATACGTAAGAGTAGCGGAAAGTGGTTTGCGTCGATCACCTTTGCGACGCTGCGGCCATATCGAGCAAGTGGCACAGCGGCAGTCGGCATTGATTGGGGTACTGCCACGTTTGTCACCATCGTTGGTGACGACAACGCCCAGCGCCTCGTCGCCAATCCGCGTCACTTTAAAAAGTACGATTGCCATTTAAAGAAAGCGCAGCGTCGGTTGTCCCGCAAAAAGAGGGGGTCCAGGAACAGGGCCAAAGCCAAGCTGAAGGTGGTCTCCTGTCATGAGAGGCTGGCTAATCAGCATGATGATTTTCTCCACCAAACCAGCGCCCGTATTGTACGTGAGTCCAGACTAGTGGCTACAGAGGCTCTGAACATCAAGGGCATGACAGCCCACGGTGGTGTTTATAAGAAAGGGATAAATCGCAGTATCCTTGATACATCGCCTGGCAAATTTTTCGCATTGTTGGAGTTCAAAGCGGCAGACGCTGGTATTCCCTACATCGAAATACCAACCAGGAAGGTCAAACCATCGCAAAGCTGCTCCGGTTGTGGAGCTGTCCAAAAGAAGGCTTTGTCTGAGCGCGCGCACGCATGTGTTTGTGGGCTCACGCTTGATCGGGATGTGAATGCTGCACGTGTGATTTTGAATTATGCTTTAACAGGCTGTGTCACGGGACGGGAACCGTCCTTAGGTGTGGAGGGTGGGGTTACCCGCCCTTTGAAGCACGAAACTCTGACCATACCGGAACGCTCTTGCAAGAGAGCGTGAGGATTGGTCGGGGTAGTTCATATTTTTGTCGCCCTCATATCAGTTGGTTCGCCCTCGCCCAGAAACTTTTCGCACATCAATTTTAGACCCATGCGCACTGCGTCCGATTCACTGTAGCCTAACTCACTAAGGTCACGAAGACAGCCGAGGTCCGCCTGACTGAATCTAAATGATTTTAAAAGTGTAGGTTCTTTTCCCTTGTGTCCGACTCTCGCCACCCATTGGCGGTAGGAAGCTGCGGGTACAGATCGAAAATCTTCCGTGGCTTCCCCTCTACGTAAGGCTTTTATGACTCCTAGCAAATCCGCCGGTAGATGCTCTAAGTCCGAAAAAATACCAGGGCGCTTCAGAACTAAAGCTGGCAGTAATTCTAGGATTCGCTGTTCAAACTCACCCGCCCAAAGACAATCTTTAATTGAGATTTTGCCGCGACTTGGCGCGTACACTTGGTTTGTCTGTATCAGTCCATCCGCGACTAATTTACCAAGAACTTTCTTAAATCTGCTGCTTTGTCGCGCTGACTTAGCTTTGTCAGCTGATGCCTGAAGGCGCTTTTTTAAGCTGGGTGAGATACTCACACAAATTCCTCCAAATCTATGCCGTATATCTTACATAGATTTAAAAATAGAGGACTGGCCCCGGCCACTAGATAGTCCCTTATGAGAACGCGATTCTTCGCTTTAGCCTTCAAAGCCTTTGATATTAAGACGTACTCCAAATCAGCTCGGTATCCATCAAAGGTCAACCCACTATAGATTGAGCTATAAGTGGTTTCCCGCGGCATCCAAATCTCATTTGAAAGCTCATCGTAATGCAGTCCTTCCTCGGCTAAAATCGCACAGAATCGCTCCTTTGCTAACCAAGTGAAATTGGCATAAGCGTCGACATCCGCGGTAGCAAATACAGGGATATCAAGCTTGGCTGCGATAACGGCAGTCTGACCCAGCAGTTTAATGAAAAATCTTGGAATCTCAGCCACGCCATCTTTTCTAAGTGTCTGATTCAGTCGCGCAATATCTCGATCCAAGGACTGGAAAACTTTATCAATCATTTGTCCTCCGCAAAAGTCTGTACATACATAGTATCGGAATTTGTACATACATACTTTAAGTGATTTGTATCCACGTCTGCGGGGCGCAAACAAAGACTAATAATTACATTGCGTTAAATCACCTCGGGATTGCTGTTTTAATAATAATAGTCCAGGGCCACAACGGCTCCCGAACAGAATGGACGCCTAGTTCGACTGTCGCCTTGGGGAGGCAGGTATGCTCAGATATTGAGCACGACCGAAGGCAGCTCACGATCGGGTCAAGGCCCGCGCTGACCAGGCTTGCTGCCATCTAACGGTCGAAACTGTCCGGGCTTTCTACTCGGACGCTAACTGTACCCGAGTCACTACTGACGCAATGGTACGTGACGCTAGCGTGGTAGACCCACCATCCATAGTTTTCTACCGCGACAGCAAAGAAGGCGCACCCACTCTCACTGCCACCGATGGCCTCGGTGGCACTGTAGGTAGTTCGAACAAATGATCGCCGCAATCCGCCTTATTTATGGGGCGGTCAAGGCGATCCACTAAGGTTTCGCGTTAGCGAATACCGCCGCTAAATCCGTTTGTATAAGTAAATTGCATCGAATATTATCCCTCCGCTCTTTGACAAGTAAGGTACGGGTTCGATGCCCAAAACATGGCATCGGTAAAAACCTTAGTGTTGTGTCGAGTGTACTTGTGCGTGGCTACACTCACCCCGCTAGCGCGGATTAAAACTGACATAACTTTCTAGCGTACAAATCATTTTAGACCCTGGAACGGGGTTGCTCGCTGCAAGGCGGGTATCGGACGTGGAGTCCACATAAGACCAGCTTAGCGAAGCGAATCTGGCAAGGACGGCGAAGCGTTAAAAAAGATGAGAAAGCGAGAAGCTTCGGCTTCAAGCAAGTATCGGAAGCCTTACCCCTTTAGGGGGAGCGGTAGTTCACGCTTTATCTGGTTCCCAATGCTCTGTCTCTAACGTCCCCGGATCTTGGAATAGGAGCAACACTCTACTACCGCCGCATTAGCAGCATCGATAAGCGGCAAAATCGCCTTTGGCCCTAATGCCGGCAATTACGTCCGAAAGATCGGCGGTGGCTTCGGCTATGAGGGCGAAGTGCCGCTGGCTAAAGGCAAGCGCTGCTACTCAGTTAACGGCTTCTCACTCCACGCCAACAAATCCATTAATACACACGCTCGTGACCGACTTTACAAACTGATCGAATACATAGCCAGGAGCCCACTATCCAACGACCATCTTGAGATACTAGCAAACGGCGACGTCAAGCTTGCACTCAAAACGCCGTGGTCTAATGGCACTACGCATCTTGTGTTCACGCCGACCGAGTTCACCCGGAAGTTGGTGGCACTCATTCCCCCACCGCGCAGCCATCTCGTACGGTGAGCCCCCTTTCTCCAGTTTATTTGCACCGAAATCTCCTTACCGGAAAGACATAACCCTCAGGTCGGAGCTTAAGAAGGGATTCCAGTTTGGTGATGATGCAGCGGAGGGCAAGAAAAAGAGTGAGTTCAAGAACTACACCTGGTCAAAAATGCTCGCCCAGGTGCTTAAGATTGACGTCACCAAATGCGGCCAATGTGGAGGCGATCTCGTCAAGGTCTGCGCCGTCACCGACCTTATGCAAGCGAGACGCTATCTAAAACACCTTGGCCTAGACTACGAGCCTCCGCCCAGGGCGCCGCCGCGCTGCGAGCAGGGGGAGTTCCACTGTGAGTCTGATAACCTTCCTCAGTGTAGTGGACACCGAGTTAAGCGAGGCATGTGCTGGATGACGAGGCGGAGTCCAGTTAGCTCATGGGCTGGGGTGCCCTATTGCCTCGATAGCTGATGCTAAAGGACATCGCGGAGAATGCTCGTAGTCACGGTGGCCACAATGGCGCCTGGTACGGAGAAATCCTGCCATTTAGGCAGACAGTGGGTTGCGGAGGTGGGAAGGTTGGCCCAGGAAGCAAGCCCGGGTGCTGGGGCAATGGGGGTTGAATGTCCTACCAACGTTACATCGTGTTAAATGTATCTAGCACATTCGCGCCTGAGGTTATGGAACACTTTAATATCGCACCGAACGTCATACCCCGCTTTGCAGATTCCCCCTCTAACTTCTTCAAAGCCTGCGGAGACCGATTTGTCAGCGGTGTTCGCAAAGCTGCTGGTGTGATCCCGGTCATGCGTTGCGAAACTGCATCAGCGACGGAGAAATTGGCCCTGGAATCTAAAATAAAAGCTGAGGGCGGATTTAAGGCACTAACTGCTAGCGCCGAGATACAAACACTATTGGATAACGTTAGGGTTAAATCAACAGACGGCTGTCACATAGAGGTAGACTCATACGGTGGAGTTGGGAATTACGATTTCAAAGATAAAGCCACACTCGTAGAGAGTGCCGTCAACTACGTAACCAAGAGCACCCAAGCTACGGCAACTCCCGTTGAATTCGAAACGATGCCCTACACCGCTATAATTGATGCCGATTTCCACGCGAAAGTACTGTCAAAAATCGACCTCGAGCTTGTAGAACAACGCAAGTACTCATCCTACAAACAAAAATTTATTACCGACACGTTAACGGGTGTGTCACTAGCAAGCTCAGTACCAGACCCTCAAAAAACTCTTTTCAACCATGCTAGTGCCGTGATAAAGGCCGCGCGCGAAGACCTGAAAAGATGCTTTTCGCACATCTACGACCCCCAGGCATGTCGTGAGAGGGGTTTTCCAAAGTTACCGGATCGGGTCGTCTTAACACCCATGAATAACTAAACAAATCAAAACTATAGGGGATTTTAAGATGCAAGAGAAATACACTAAAATTCAGAAATTACAACGTTTAATGGGCCTCCTAACCATCGCTTCGCTGCTGTCATGCGGACCAATCGAGCAACTAAGCCGTGGCGTGAAAAAGGACACGGACGGCAGTGCCGAAAACACTCCTTCAGCGACTCCTGGCGCCGCCCCGAAAGACGAACTTTCAGTAAAAAAAGAAGCGATTCGCAAATCTGCAGCCGAAGCCACTACGGCCTCCCAGGCACAAGCGGCAGCTATCTCTTGCTCTGAGCAGCAGGAGCGCTTTGCAAGTTACGCCGAAGGTAGTCGCGCCTCCGCCAATATGACCTTTAGCAAGTGCCTAGATGAGGCCAAAGATGCCGCAGCAAGCGACGGCTGCTTAGCCTCGCTGCAGACTGGCCTCGACACCCAGCTAGTTCTGGCTAGAAAAATCTTCGGCTGCTGACAAACGCGATCAAGTTTGTTGGGCTACCCCATGCAATGACACCTAGTGCATCGATGGCTGGTGCTGTGGACAATTGCGGAGGGTGCTCTACTGGTGGCGATGGGAGCATGAGTGACGTCACGACCGAAGATTTTGATTGTTTTCTTGTCGTTAGTCACGTCAAGTCCATACGCAATAGTATTAGATCCTAGTCATCACCAGCACTCATTAGATGGAAGCACCTCTAAGTGATCCGGTAGTGGCTCATATTCGCAACTATTCGCTTTTCTCTGGTAAGAATACCACCTACCCTTGCGCCCTTGAGGGACGCCCACAACCAATGCTCCGGAAATGACAACTGGCGCGCCGAGCCACACACACACTGGAGCCTTGGCAATCGCCGGACAAACAATTTTGCCATCTTGCGGCACGATGACTAGTCCACCGGTTGCGTCATCCACTTTTGTCATAGCAATCTGCGCGGTAGCAAGTTTACCTGCCTCGACAGTGGCGCGCCCTTGGCCAGTGGAGTAGACGCTTGCGGTAGCGCTTTTCTTGTATGTTACAGTGATCAAGTAATCTCCTACCTCGAGATCTTTTATCTGGATCGGCTGGCCATCGAGCGTAAATAAATAAGTCACGGGTAGTATATATTTTTTATTTATCTCGAATGACATCGTGACCCGTGACAGGCTGATTTCCACCTCATCCACATCTGAGGGAAGATCCGGAGGCGTTGCCAAGGATAAGCTGGAATTAGTCGATTTATCAGTTTGGGTTTTTTTTGATTCTTGATCACTTGTCGCTGCCGTTAATTTTTTTTCCTTCGTCAGATTTTGTGATCCACAGCCCACAAACGTTACCGCTAGAGACATGGTGATACTAGTTGCAATAAGAATCCTATTTACTTTTTTATTCTGCATGATCGATGCTCCTCTATTAAATTTGATATTTGGTGTTACCTCTTAAATGATCTTTAAATTTCTGGACTTAATTACGCACTGATCTGATAATCATCTCCAATGACTGGATGCGTTGTTACGATACCTACCCCTGCAGTATTTTTACCGGACTGAGTATTTTGCGAGAAAATCCCGGGAATCGAGAGAAATTTTAGATAATTTACGTAGGCAACCCCCGTATAGGTGACCGGCACGTATCTGCATCCACGTCGGATGAGCCACATGGTCCACCAAGCGGCGAGTGAGGCTGATATGAGGCCTCGCCCCATGCGAGAAGTGAAGGCCGAGGGAACTATGTGACGATAAAGGATGTCCTCATCGCGGTAGTAATTCTTGGCGTGGGCTGCAAAGGCGCGCTTTGATTGCGCGTAAGCCTCTAGTTCAGGTATACCAAAGGATGAATGGAGCTCGATTTCTGAGCCGACAGCCCAAACCTGCGGCGGTATCAAACGTGCCTTGGTCAGATCCTTGAACAACTCGATCATCTGCACAAACGAATTGCAGTTTGCCGCCATCGTTGGCCCAGACTTAACACCGTGGGCTAGCACCAGGATGTCAGCAGAGCTGAGGACGTCCAAGATCCGACTGTAGTCGTTATAGTCATAGTCTTGACCGTATTTAAGCGGAATGACGACGGCGCCTGAATCCTCAAGCAGCGCCTTCATCGCACTGCCGTAGGCTCCAGAGGCTCCTGTCATCACGATGCGTTGACCCTCCAGGTGCACACAGGTACCCATTATCTTGTCTAGGGTCTGCACGAATGATCCCATGTGGGATTCAGCATAAACGTGATGGAGGTAATGATAACTCGGGCCGACAAAAATATGGCCTCGCGGATGTTTCAGTCTGCTGCTTGGTTGGTGATTTATATCGACGCCACGCTGAGCAATTGTAACGCCAAGAGCGATGGTGTGGACCAGTGCGATCAGTCCCACCGCCACAGGGCTACACACTGCGAGAAAGAGCAGTGTGACTGCCAGTTGGTTCAAATATTCTGGCACCCTGTGGTGCATGATATTTAACACGTCCAGCGAACGCTCATGCTGCAGGCTGGGTCCAAACCATTGATGATGCGTCTCGTGCAGCATCCCTAAACGACGCAATACGCCGTGTTTAGACTTTGCGAACCTGTGTAGCACTACATGGACTAGGTCAAAGCTTATGGTCGATAGCACGTAGATCAGAGCTAGCTGCAGACTTAACGAAATGTAGTCTGGAATGTAGCGCTCAAGTAAATAAATCGGAGTCATTGCAAGCCATCCTGAGAGCAAAAGGATAGTCGCAAACTCCTCCTCTAAACGGCTGCCAGCATCGCCTACCAACCAAGTATTTTGCGGAATCTCTAACTATCCGAATTTGATAACTCACTTATCGGCATTTATTAGAAAAACTTGAGTTCAAATTCAGATAAGTCAAAAATCCTTAAGTTTGCTGCACCTTGCCGATACCCGAACGATATAACGATAGGAGATTCAGGCCGTGTTGGGCGCGCCCACACACTCGACCCACTGTTTCCAGATCACGAATCACTTACTGACGTAACTATTACGATTACCGAAATGCCGCCAACAAGAACGGTTGAGGCTGGAATCCGGCCACTAAAACGTCTTGCCGCTAACTTACAGTAAAATGCTCGAGATCTTGTAAACAAGGGGATCAGTATTGGCGCGCTAGCGCGTTTACTCAAGCCCCAGTTAGTATAAGCAGTTTAGTGCCGGTGGCTCATGTCCTTACTACCAGACTAGCCTTTGACTCACTTTGTTTCTACAGTAGTTAATGATCCAGTTAGATTTTCATTTGTGCCACTAGACGTGACCGTATAGTTTGGCGAAACTTTAGTCCCTCGGAAGACTAACGTCCCCGTCCAATTATTACGAACGACATCGATTTTTCCGTTATCAAACCAAATATTACTACTGGCCGACACTTCAGCATTTACGTCGTGAAATTTATACTGAGTGACATCTGCGCTCTTGGTTTCTATCGTCTCAGTGCCGGGGGCAGAACCTTTGAGTGATTTCTCCGTCTTCCTAAAATAGGTTGTGCCATTTCCAATCGAATAAACCGAATAATTAGATCCCGACCGCAAAAAACTACTTTGAGCAAAATCCGTAGACGCCATTTGTCGGACGGTACGCCTTTTCGCCACTGATGTTACACCTTCTCTAATAGTCGTAGCGTCGAGATCTATAACGTCCTGATATATGTAGGATCCTTGAATACAGGAGTCGTTTCTCGCGGCTTTTTCAAAATCATAGAGTTTTTTGCCGTTCTCTACGCTGATGTCCCCCAAGGTACATTTGTAATAATAACGGAACCTACGGGTGGCTTTTACACTGACAACCTCAACTCCTAGTTCCTTATACTGTTGCTTCACACAGTCTGACCCATCAACTATTGTCATCAATCGAGCCGAAACTTTGTTAGATTCGAATGCGGCATCAGCCATTGAGAAGCAATCCCAATTTTCATCTCGCCAACTACCCGGCGTCGAGTCACCAGTTGATTCGCTCGTATTATCTTCTTTGTTATTGAAGTGGAAGAGACTCTCTTTGTTTAGACCGTCTATAACATCTAAACCTGAAGTTTCAATAACAGCATATCCTTCACTGACCTTCAAATCATCGGGCCCAAGCAGACTTGCCTCAAACGGCAGCGGCTGAGGAGACTGCTCTGATGCGGAAGCTTCAATTGATTTTCCTTTTTTAAATAGGCCACAACCAGACATCAACGAGATCAGAATAAAGTAACATCCGCATTCAATTGTCTCTTGTATTCTCATAGGATTCTCGACCCCATACTTGCGCAAATTCATCGAGCTATTTGAAGGTATTTGGACTTAAGGCCTGTTAGAGCAGAGAGACGGCGCTGCTGCAGCGGTACCGCTCGGTGTAAGGGGTGAGGTGTCAATGAAGGAAATCTTCGCGCCAGCAGCAATGGCTTCACTAAGGAATCGACGGGCGAATGCTGAGCCTAGGGAGGCAAACGTGCTGACTGCCTCGGCATTTTTAAAATAAGGTCGTACCTCGGGCGGTAGATTGCCGCCGCTAGTTGCAACTGCTGCAACAGTGTTCCCGACTATAAGGGGACCGCCAGAGTCGCCATGACCGGCGGTTGCGGTGTTTGTTTGAGTTTTCCCGTCAGAGCTACCGTCCCCCAAGACCAGGTACAAGTCTGAACCAAACTGCTGGCGGTATTCTGCGGGCGTGGATGCAATCCGGTTTTTTCCGTAGCGCTTTATGAGGCTTATTTCCTTTGGGGTGTTGTTTTGCGACAAAGGTGCATTGGTCTCACCAAAGCCGACCAAGGAGACTTCCTGATTTGGTGTCAAGGGAGCCTGCACGATCTTCGTCACCGTGGTGAATGTCCCCGCTGGAAATATCAAGATTGCAATATCTTTACCGGCCTCACTAAGATCACCGTCGGTGTAAGGCGCTACATTCTTGTTCGTCAGGGCGCGCGACCCAATAATAGCCTTGAGAGGCGGAATGGTACGGTCAACGTCATTCTGTAGGCTGACCTGGTCGTAGTTACTGCCCGGGAAATAAACCACGTCGCCAGTGGGGGTGTCTTCCAAACAGTGGCTCGCGGTGAGCATTGTATTATCACTCAGAATAGTAGCCGTGCAGAAACCGTCGACGTTTCCGATTAGTCCCACATTGGGAAACTCAACAGTTGGTGCGCCCCCCACTATGCCGAGGCAATTTTTGTCAGCTGAAGGCTTTTCCAAGCCATCCCTAGACGAGCCGACACCGGATCTCGCGTTCGAATTTTCTATGACAGATGTGACGCTCTTTTGTTGTTCTGGCTGGAAGCGGTGGCAGCCGCATAGGACGCAGTTTGATACGGCGAACGTGAGAGCAAAGGTAGACACTAATGAGTTTAGAGACCGTTGACCGTTCGAGGTTCGATATTGCCACATGCTGAGGCCGCCTTTACCTTTTCAGTCCTGTCGGCTAGTGACAAGTGTCAGGTCGCTGTGATCAGGAACAGTGGGCTACCTCTAAGTACATGCCGACTTATCGGAGGATTATTCGGAAAGTTTAGAAAAATATGGTAAGTGGCCTGAACTTTTGAAAAAAAGAATTGGCAATCCGTGTACGGTGATAAGTGTCGAGCAAAATTGATTATTACACCACGTAATATTCACATCATTTGATCGGCAACAAAAAGGCACGTCATCTATCAAATTCGGAAAACTGCGGTATTAATGGTGCCGTGAAAAGATGTCGTTTACGGCATGGTTTTACGGCACCAGCCCGAGCTAACTCCATAGCGTTTGCGATTTCAAGACGGGATACGTTGTACCAACGTGAACTAAAATCCGCCTAGCGCTCTTTAGCGCGCAGCTTATCAACCTCGTCCACACTCAGTCCGCAAAGGGTTGCAAGCTCCTTACTTGATAATCCCGACGTGGCAACATTGCCCAGAAGCCCATGCAGCAGTGAGATCTTTGCTACTCGTTCGCCCTCTGCTATACCCTCTGCTCTGCCCCTCGCTTCACCCTCTGCCATACCCTCAGCCCTACCACGTGTCAGTGCGTACTCGAGATCACTCTCGTAGTCACGACGACCGCGCTCGCGCATGCGGGCTATCTCCCGCTTCTCCTCGTCGGCGGAGATTTCTTCTAGCTTTTTTTGGCTTTCTTCACTGCTGGCATGGTGGCTATCACCTCATCGAGTCCTGCGAGTCCTAATTGATGAGGACTATACAAAAATTGACACCAAAGTGCCAAAGCCAAGTCTTCCTGCGAGTGAAGGGCGGCTGGCAACTTGCGGATGATTTTGGGAATCTCGACAAAGTGCATGGTAAATAGGGGTGGCAGCTGGGCCAGGTTTGACTGCTCTTTCATGCTAAACACATAGTGGCCGTGGTCCGCTGGCGCCTCAGGGAATCCGATGGCATTGAGCAAGAATATAGTCGAGACCGGCTTCAGGCTTTGGTAGCGCTGCCCACGACTCAGCTGCGCATTGATCACGCGACTGCCGTAATAATAGGCTCGCTCCGGGATATAAGAACGCCATGCCATCTGCATCTCTAGGTCGACAAGCCTACCGTCACTGAGCTCCATCAGGATATCGAGCACGGTATCTTTGTCCCGTATGTGTTTCTTGGGTAGATGCGGGTTTTTAACCGTGGCTGTTACAATGGGTTACTCTGGTCTTAAGATCGCCGTCAGTAAACTGATCCGCAGATCTTCAGTATCATCACCCGCCAGCATGTATTTAAATACCGCATCGTTTTTGGGATCTAGTAACTCCATTCGGTAGCTCCTTCGTCCTGAGGAGCCGAAGATGAAAGACTACGGCGCAAAAAACCAAAGACATGCAGATGTCAGTGAGTGCGAGGGTGTTTAACTACCGAGGATGGCGGTACTCAGTACGAGGCTGACATCTGTATGCTGGAGCAGTCATGTCAGGGGCTGCGAGCTGCTAACAACTTCATAGTTGGCGCATGAGGCAAAAAATAAACTCTCCATTCCTGCTACTCAGCTCCCAACTGGCACGATTATCGTCGAGCAAAATTGACTAGTTATGCAGTCGGCAGACAATTGCTGGTTAGCGCAGTCATTAGGGAAGTTGGGTCAGGATTAAACGGTCGACGAACAAGAACTCGATGACGATTTAGTTCAAGACATGAACGATATTCTAACGAGTTTTTGTGCATGGTTCTACGGGCGTCGTGGTGCTAAACGTCGCGCTCATAAAGCGGAAAAGCTGTGTTAAATCCCATCGCGGTAAACGCTCGATGCCTTTTGGACTCCAAGATCAGTGACTAGATTGCGGGAAATGCAGCAGAATCTATCCACGAATGCTGAGCCGACTGGCACGTTTGATGCACTACTTGACGTCCTCACCCTCCGTAAACGACTGACTTTTACCCATAAGTTTGCAACCCAATAATTTCGTTGTATAAATATCGGAACACCTCTTAAAGGATTCCGATTTATGACTTGCACGATTGGCGGCGAGCTGAGCCGTTGTGACTTCGGGGATGCGAGATTGACTACTCGTGTGGTGAAGTTGGCTTCGTCCATTTGCGAGCATCCGAAAGCCTCGATCAATGCCGCGTGCGGCAGCTTTGCTGCTAGCAAAGGTGCGTACAGGTTCTTTCAGAATGAAAACGTAAAACCGGACAAAATCTTAGCAAACCATATTCAAAATACGTGCGAGCGCGCCGCTAACGACGGTAGGCCGATCTTGGCAATTCAAGATACGACGGACCTAATTTACACTAAGTTCCCAAGTATCAAAGACCTTGGGCAGCGCCTAAAAGCCAGTAAGGACTATGATCAAGGTGTCAAGGGCTTGATGCTACACTCAACCCTTGCATTAAATATGGATGGAGTGCCTCTCGGCATAGCCAAACAAACGTTCTTCACATTTGATGATGTAAAGGCAGGACGTGGGCAAAAAAACACGAACGAACGGGGAATTAACAAAACGTTCCCTATCAATAAAAAGGTGAGCTACCGTTGGCTAGATCATCTTCAGTCACTGAATAAATTGGCTCGCACGCATAATACTTCGATCATTCACGTCGCAGATCGAGAGGCTGATATCTATGAATTTCTGCACCTTAGTGCGACTGAGGCATCGAGTTTTGTCGTAAGATCAAAAAGTGATAGATTGACTCAAGGTGTTACGCGACGCGGAAAAACACCAACCCTCACAAAGTTGATTGCGAATGCCAATGCGTTGTTGACAGTTGCATTTGACGTCGATGGCGTCGAGATCAAGTGCGAGATAAGACATCTCACGACGACATTAAGACCGCCACAACGGCTGCCAACGGCACAGAGCGGCGTTTTGAAGCCGATTGAGGTCTCAGTCGTAGATGTGCGGCAGACTGACCGTAATGATGATCCGATCCACTGGCGTCTGTTCACAAATTTGCCATGCGGTAGTGTGGAAGAAGTTCTGAATGTCGTAAAAGTTTATCGCCACAGGTGGGCAATTGAATGCTTTCACCGAATTTTAAAATCGGGTTTTCAAGTCGAGGCTGCGAGACTGGCAAATCGCCAGAGGATTGAAAACTTCGCGACGGTTCTTTCAATAGTTTCTTGGTTCATATTTTGGTTGTATAAATTTGGTCGAATATCTCCCAGCACCCTTGCAGCCTCAGTTATTGATAAGGATGGCATAAAGGTGTTACTTGTCTCGGCGAAGAAGCTAAAAATAAAAGCGTCGCGGACAATGACTTTGGGAGAAGCCTTGCTTATCGTTGCTCGGCTTGGCGGTTTTTTGGGGAGGACGGGAGACGGCGACCCTGGCATGCAGAGCATCTGGAGGGGATGGCGCTGTCTCGCCGAGCGAATGGACTTTTTAGACGCGCTAACTTATGGGTAAAAGTCAGTCGTTCACGGCGGAGATATAAGTCACGCGCCCGAGCGAGTACGAAGTATCTCGCGAGTTCTGCTTAGTTGGCGTCTTCTGTAAGGCCCCTAGTCAAGCAGAAAAGTTGTGCTTTGACACATAATCCTACCCATAAAAAGTTACGCTGCGCTGACGGAAAGTTGCACTTTATCGCGTGATATTTCGGTTCGCCCAATCATCCACTAGTTCCTTATTCAATTATTCAGCAATCG
>Ga0194132_10000692_pt1 | contig 68986 bp, 71 predicted proteins | sample TA2KigOf80mmetaG_FD_148612 | JGI IMG/M metagenome (GOLD analysis project Ga0194132, IMG submission 148612) | Freshwater microbial communities from Lake Tanganyika, Tanzania - TA2015054 Kigoma Offshore 80m | ecosystem: Environmental > Aquatic > Freshwater > Lake | place: Tanzania: Lake...
GAGCAGCGGGGATGCTTAGTGCGGTCGAGCCGGAGCCTCTGAGCAGGGCAGGACCGGCCACCCCGCCCTTTTCCTTCGTCAGTCGATCAGATTCCGGGAGGCGCCGGAGCGGAGGGCCATGCACCCCGCCCCCTCTAGGCGCGACAAGTTCCAGGAAGCCCTCGACGACATGTGGCGGAACCTGGACCTTTGCGCTGGCGAAAAGCTCGACCGCCAGAATCCGGACTATCGCAAGCTCATGGCTCAGGAAACAACCAGCGGGCCCAAGCGGGTCTGCTGGAACAGCCGGATCGCCCCGCACAACTTTGAAGGCTTCTTCCTGAACATGGGGGACATGTTGGTCAAGAAGGGCGAGGTGGAACCAGCCAGGAAGATCTACGCCATTGCCAAACTCTCGAAGGGCTACGAGTCCTGGCAGTACAGGGCCCTCTTAGAAGCACGTATCGCTCAGGCCGACGAACGGGCCCGGCAGTTCAAGGCAGCCGATCCCAAACATCATCCAGAGATCATGTTCAATTCCGCCTATTCCTGCACCGCCTGCCACGCGCAATGAGCTTCGTCCGTCATTTTCCTGCGAGTAAGTAGTACACAACAGCGCCCAACGCCAGCAATCCTACAAGCCAGAGCAGGCAGCCGCGCTTGGTCTCCGCTTGGGCCTGCTCCAAGGATCGCTGCAAGAGGGGGTCGCGACGGACATGGTCGTCCACCAGATCCTTCGCTTCCTTAAGGCCGAGGTTCCGCTCCAGGCGAAGCAGCTTGATGGCCTCTATCTTCTTCCCCTTCCGTAGGGCGTCAAGCACAGGGGGCGGGAGGCCGACCTCCTCGCGCGGCGCCTCAGTCACAGCCTTCTTCCTTTCGATTCGTTTTGAACAACGCCTTGATCTTCTCCCATACTTCTCGGCCGAGGAGCAGGACGCCGAGAAAGAAACTCGCTTCGCCCAGGACAATGAGCCCGGTTGTTGCGGCAGCGGCCTGGCCGACTGAGATGTCGAAGAACGGGAGCGTCGTGATGGCGCCCCATGCGACGCAGGACAAGACCAGCAGGATATAGCCGAGTATTTTCCTCATGTACGACCGCCTTGCGCCCAATCTGATGGGGCACCCTAGCGGGGCTTCCCCTGATTGTCAATCAGCGGGAGTCGCTTCCCCTTGTGGGGCCTGGAATCCCGGGCCCCTGCACACCGGCGCGCGAGGTTCCGACGGGGAGCAGGCCCGCATCTGCCGTCGATCAATGGTATAGTGTGGTGCCGTTTAGGCTGTATCGTCTATTGCTGCCGCACAGCCGGTGAGGCTGCACATCTCCTTGAGCATGGTGTTGAAAGACCCTGTTGGTGCTCTGTCAGCGGCACGATCACGAACGACTACGATGTTTTGGCCTACTACCCCCAGGAGGATGCCATGTTCGGTCCCATCACACTCCCCTTCGGAGCCAAAATGCTGTTCAACACCGTGAAGCTCAAACCCGGCGTCACTTTCGATGAGGTGGAGATGGCCGTCGGGGAAATGTGCATGGTCGTCAAGGAAACCTACGGCGGTCACAAAGGGGGATTCATCGCCGGGCAGGTATTCAAGTTCTCCGGGTTCATCTCCGATGAAGGCTCCCTGAATGCATCCAAGACCGCCGACGACCATTATGCGATCGTGACCTATTGGCACTCGTTTGAGGACCACGAAAAATCCCATGCCGACGAAATCTTCAACAGCAAGTTCGCCGCCTTGACCGCCATGTGCTCCGAAACCAAGGAACTCGGGTACGACATGCTGTGGCAGGGCGCGGCGTCCCAGAGTGCCGAGCCAAGAGAGAACACGAAAAATCTGCTGTAAGGATCCTGCCGCTCACGCGACCAATCCTCACGAGGCGGAGCGATCACGGACTTGGTCTTTCCGGCAATGGACGCCGGCTTGGAGGTCCGAGTCCCCCCTACTATCTATGCTGCGACAAGCGGGTTGACGTAGCAGAAGTGACCTGTTATATGCAGCCATCTCGATATCTTGACGTGCGAGGGATTATGGCGAACGACACGATTACACAGCATGTCAGCGAGCGGTACGCCCGGGCTGCCGCCACGAGCGAGCAGATGTGCTGCCCGACCAGCTATAACCTGGCCGACCTGCGCACCTTCATCCCCGAAGAAGTCCTGAAAATCTCCTACGGCTGCGGCACGCCGGCGGGCTTGGAGACTGTCCGGTCAGGCGAGACCGTCCTGGACATCGGCTCCGGCGGCGGAATCGACTGTTTCGAGGCCTCCCGCCGCGTCGGGCCGACCGGCCACGTGATCGGGCTCGACATGACCGACACGATGCTCGACATCGCCCGGCGCTACGCCCCGGTTGTGGCCAAGAACCTCGGCCACGAGACTTCCAACGTGGAGTTTCGCAAGGGCCTGGCGGAGGCCATGCCGGTCGAGGCCAACAGCATTGACCTGATCATTTCCAATTGCGTCATCAACCTGGCGCCGGACAAGCAGAAGGTCTTCCGCGAGATGTACCGGGTGCTCAAGCCGGGCGGGCGGTTTACGATCTCCGACATCGTTTCGGACCAGCCGGTGCCGAACTACCTGATCCACGACCAAGAAAAATGGGGCGATTGCCTCTCCGGCGCCCTCCAGGCGGGCGACTATCTGGGCGGCCTCGTGCAAGCCGGATTCCTGGGCATTCATCAGGTGAAGTTCACCCCCTGGCAGGTCATCGACGGGATTCATTTCCTGTCGCTGACCCTGACCGGTTACAAGCTGCCAGAGACCGGCGAACCCAATGGAGTCCGGTTCGCCACCTTGCGCGGCCCCTTCAGCCGGGCGGTGGATGAGCTGGGACAGGTCTACCTTCGCGGGGTTCCGCAACCGGTCACGGCCCGGACTGCGCATCTGCTCAAGAGCCCGCCGTTTGACGGTCTGTTCCTCCTGTCCGATGCGCCGGTCACGCTGACTGAGTCCGATCCGCGGCTTGTCGCGATCAAGCCGGAACAGGCACCTTGCGTCTGGCAGGGGCACTTCGCCCTCTTCACCGGCCCGTTCCTCGAGGTGTGCGACGACGACTCTCATCGGTACTTCAGAGGGACGCCGCTGGAGGTTTGCTCGAAGACAGTGAAGGTGTTGGGAACAGACGCTTATCGCCCGCATTTCGCCGTGATCAATCGGGCCGCAGGCCCTGTGACGGGGGTAGAAGTCGCGTGCAGCCCCTCGGGGAGTTGTTGCTGACTTCTTGAGCTGTCAGCCGTCGGCATTCAGCCTTTAGCTGATGGCTGGGAGCTGAAAGCTGAGAGCCATCGGTGATTTTATGGGATTGAGTTTACTGGCTCGCAGCAACCCCCTCGCCTCGACCGGCGAGCAACTCCGCCTCCTGGCTACAACTGACGCTTGTCCCCCGTTCGAATCTCTCATGAAAACAGCGGGGCTTTCCCCTCTCCACGCCACCGGCATCACGGTGTTCCAGATCAACGTCGGCAAGTTGTGCAACCAAACCTGCCGGCATTGTCATGTGGACGCGGGCCCCGACCGGCAAGAAATCATGACGCGCGAGACGGCGGAGCTTTGCGTCAAGGCCCTGGCCCGGACCGACATTCCCACCCTGGACATCACCGGCGGAGCGCCTGAGCTCAATCCCAATTTCCGCTGGCTGGTCGAGCAGGGGCGAGCGCTCAGTCGCCACGTGATGGACCGCTGCAACCTCTCGGTGCTGCTCCTGCCCTCACAAGCGGACCTGGCCGAGTTCCTGGCTCAGCATCAAGTCGAGGTGATCGCCTCCCTGCCCTATTACCGTCCTTCCCAGACCGACGCGCAGCGGGGCGAGGGAGTCTTCGAGAAGTCCATCTGCGCATTGCAACAACTAAACCGGCTGGGGTACGGCGTGGAAGGAAGCGGGCTCACCTTGAACCTCGTCCACAATCCAGTCGGCGCCTTCCTCCCGCCGAAGCAGGAGGCGATCGAGGCTCAGTTCCATCGAGAGCTGAAACGGTCCCACGGAGTGGTCTTCAACCATCTCTACACGATCACCAACATGCCGATCAGCCGGTTTTTGGAATTCCTCATCGAGTCGGGGAACTACGACGACTACATGGAACGGCTCGCCAACGCCTTCAACCCGACTGCGGCCGCCGGGGTCATGTGTCGCTATACCCTTTCCGTGGGCTGGGACGGCACCCTCTACGACTGCGATTTCAACCAGATGCTGGACCTGCCGGTGAACCACGGGACGCCACAACACATCCGTGACTTCGATCCGGCCCGCTTGCACAGCCGCCGGATCGTCACCGGCAACCACTGTTACGGCTGCACCGCCGGTGCCGGCTCCTCGTGCGGCGGCGCGGTCACCTGACCCCCTTCGCCATGGACCTTTCCTTCCTCACCTTTCTCCTGGTTCTCGTTCTGGCCTTCGCCAACGGCACGAACGATGTTTCCAAGGCCATTGCCACGCTGGTCGGGAGCGGGGTCACGAACTATCGCACTGCCATCCTCTGGGGAACGGCTTGGACGGTCCTCGGAGCCGCCGCCGCCGCCTTCGTCGCCACCGCCATGATGGCAACCTTCAGCAGCGGGCTGGTGCAGCCAGGAACGATCGCCTCACCCTTTCTGGCTCTTGCAGTTCTTATCGGAGCAATGGTCTGGGTGCTGTTTGCGTCACGGACCGGCCTGCCGGTCTCCACAACTCACGCACTGACCGGGGCCATTGTCGGCGCAGGGTTCGTCTCATTCGGGATAGACGGGCTGGTGTGGCCGGCTATCGTGGGAAAAATCGTGCTCCCCTTACTCCTCAGCCCGGTGCTGGCCTTGACACTGTCGGTCTTGATCCATCCAGCGCTTCGCAGCCTCGCCGGCCACTGGGAAGGAACCTGTCTGTGCCTCATGCCCAACGCCCGCGCGCTGGTGACCGTGGACGCGCGAGGGGCTACCCGCACCCTGTTTCAAGCCACCGGCTTCGGGCAACCCGTCACCGCCGTGCCGTCTCAATGCGACCGGGCCGGCCTGCGGGGCCTCACGATCGGCTTGGACAGCATCCACTGGATCTCCAGCGGCCTGGCCTCATTCGCTCGCGGTACGAATGACACACCCAAGATCGTCGCCATGCTCCTGCTCGGAAACACCGTGGCATCATGGCCGAGCGCTCGACTCCAGATCGCTGCTCTTGTAGGGGTGGCGCTGGCGATGGGAGCCGGCAGCTACTTCGGCGGGCTGCGTGTCACGGAGGTCCTGGCCGAGAAAGTCACGCGGATGGACCATGTCGAAGGGCTCTCGGCAAACTTGACGACTTCCTCGCTGGTGCTGGTATCCGCCACTTTAGGCCTGCCGGTCTCAACGACCCATGTCAGCAGTTCCGCCATCATCGGAATCGGCCTGCTCAAAGGGCTTCGCGCCGTTCGTTGGGCCACCGTCCGGGACATGGTGCTGGCCTGGATCGTCACGCTGCCTGCTTCCGCGATCCTCGCAAGCCTGGCCTATCTGCTCCTCACCAGGCTTTTGTAAGCTAACTTACAGTTTACCAGCAGCACATTGGGGTATTCAGCATCCATCAAAACATATGAAGTTATCTTAATTACTATATTTGTCAGAAAGGACTACTGATGGGCACGCAGTTGTCGGGATGGACTATGCGCCAAAGAGTCAGGCCATCACTGTTCCAATATAGACGCAGTCTTGCGATGACCTGTCTGTTCTTCGGAATTGGCTTCGGGCTGATCTCCGCAAAGACAGTCCAGGCCTTCGACTGGGTCCCCTCTCAGGAAGAAATTCAGAAGTACCGGAAGACCTGGAATCCCCTGTCGAACGGGCCCATCTTCATCAGCGGCGTGGACATCCATCCCCAAGGGCAGTTGACGGTCCATCCGTTTCTTTTCACACAGATCAGCGAGAAGCGTTTCGGAAACGACCTCACCGTGAATCGAACTTCGGCGCCAACCCATTCCTATCAGTTGAACCCCCTGGTCACCATCGCCTACGGCATCACGGACCACCTGGAGCTGAACGTCGGGCTTTCCGAATCCACGTTCTGGGCCCGTGATACGGACCGCTTCAATCGGGGCAGGGGCGGCCCCGTGACCACCAATTCTGGCATGGGCGATACCCAGCTCTATCTCAAATACCGCCCGATCGTTCAGGACCCGGACGGGTGGCGCCCCTCCGTCACCACGTTCAACATGATCGTCCTGCCCACCAGCCGATGGTTTACCGGCACTCAAAGCCCTCCCGGAGGGTTCGCCCCCTTAGGCCGACTGCCGGCTACCCGGTTTGGTTCCCTGACTTGGACGGAAGGTCTCATGTTCCGGAAGAACCTGCAGCCGTTCCGGATCAGCGGCGGTGTCTTTTACTCGTACCATCTTCCGGGAAGTGACGCAGGCCAGACGACTTACACGGCAGACATCGTGAACACCCGGCTCATTCTAGAATATATCCTGGATGACAAACGGGGCTTCGGCTACAACCTCGAGTTCGTGGGCTTTCACGGACTCACCTGGCGCGCCGATGGCCATTCCATCAACACAGGCGGCGGGAATGGTTTCACAACACTCGGCGTCCAGCCGACCATTCAATACCGCATCGGCGAACACTGGGTGGGCGCCGCGGGAGTCCTGTTCTCCGTCGCCGGGCAGAACACTCTCGCTGCCATCTATCCCAACTTCTCCATTTACTATTACTGGAGCAAGAGCGGCAAGGTGATCATGCGGTGAACTTAACGGGCAACCCTTGTAATCTACTTCCTTTCGGGCTAGGCTTAAATCAACGATGAATGATGAACGCTGAGCGATGAATGCTAGGGTACGCTATGACGGCAGCACGCCAACTCGATGATGTGCTGGCCCGCTACGTGGCTGATTTCGTGGCGCGCAACGCGGCAGCTAGGACGCTCAAGCAACAACTGGATGAGGTCGGCGTCGGGTTTTTTCCACTGGCCGACCACATCACCTTTCGGACCGACAACATCGACCGTCGTGCGGAGGAGTTCCTTGCGCTGGGCTATGCCTGCTCCGAGACGCTGAACTATGACGATTGGTTTGCCAAGGTCTACCGCAAGCCCGGCTATCCGTCCCTGTTCATCGACCAGGCCTATCCGGACGAACGGGGCAAGACCAGCATCATTCCCGGCTGGGTCGCCAAGTTCGGCGACCGGACGCTGCACCACATTGCGGTGAAGGTCGAAGACATCGAGCGGGCGATGGAGCGACTGAGTCGTTCCGGCGTCCGGTTTGCCGGATCGATCGTCGGTGAAAGGGGTGGATCCCTCCGGCAGGTCTTCACGGTCCCGGAGGAAGTGGACGGGGCTGCCTTTTCCGTTGTCGAGCTCACCGAGCGGCACGAAGGGTTTCTCGGCTTCTCGCCTCCTCAAGCCGACGGCCTCATGAAGTCCACCGCTAGAAAAACACGTGAGGGGTGAAGATCGCCCCATTCATCATTCCTTATTCCTCACCCATCACTCATCACCCATCACTCAATATTTGTCTAGTTGCTCCGCCGCCGCGAAGTCTGCTATGGTGGCCCCGTTGCTGTCACGGTCAGTCCTTCCTACTAGACCGAGCGGCGAGAGGAGCGGTGGATGGTCTGGGACCCGAAAGACCCCTGGGGCAAAAAGTCCGATCCCATCGATGATGTCCTCCGGCAGGCCCAATCGCAATTCCGCCAGATGATGCCGCTCCACGGCCTCCGGCCCCTCTTCCTGATCGTCGCCGCCGTCGTCCTGGTGTGGCAAGGGACGTTCATCGTGGCGCCGGATGAAGAAGGCGTGGTCAAGCGCTTCGGCGACGTGGTGCGGAGCGCCGGCCCCGGCCCCCACATAAAAATCCCCTTCATCGAAACCGTCGAGCGGCCCAAAGTCGAGAAGCTGCACCGGCTGGAGGTCGGGTTCCGCACGGACCGGCAGGGCCGCCAGCAGATGCTGCCGAAGGAAGCCCTCATGCTGACCGGCGACGAAAACATCCTGGCGGTCGAGTTCATCATCCAGTACAAGATCAAGAACGCCAAGGATTACCTCTTTAAGGTAGATGAGATCGAAGAGACCATTCAGAAGGCGGCGGAAGCCTCCATGCGCGAGGTGATCGGCAAGAGCAAGATCGACGAGGCTCTGACCAGCGGCAAGGCGCAGATCCAGCAGGACACCCAGACGCTGCTCCAGGGCATCCTGGATCAGTACCAGGCCGGGGTCCAGATCGCCGCGGTCCAGTTGCAGGACGTGGACCCTCCGGAAGCCGTGGGGGCGGCGTTCAAAGACGTGGCCAGCGCGAAGGAGGACCGGGAAAAGCTGATCAACCAGTCCCAGGGCTACCGCAACGACATCATCCCCAAGGCCAAAGGCGAAGCGGCCCAGATCGTCAACCAGGCCAAGGGCTATGGACAAGCGCGGGTGGCCAGGGCCGAGGGCGAAGCCAACCGCTTTCTGAAGACGCTCAAGGAATATGACCAGGCCAAGGAGATCATCAGCAAGCGCATTTATATCGAAACGATGGAAGAGGTGATGGCGGGCGTCGACAAAATCATCATCGATGGCAAGGCCGGCGACCGGCTGCTCCCCTACCTGCCGCTCGACCGGCTCCAGAAAGCGCCCAAGGCTCCAGCGGCCGCCGAGGAGAAGAGGTCCACGCCATGACCAAACAGAATCTTCTGATTGGATTGACTACGATCGTCGTGCTGCTGTTCGTGCTCGGCGCGTCGCCCCTCTTCATCGTGGACATTACCCAGACCGCCATCGTGGTCCAGCTTGGCAAGCCCCAGCGAAACATCACCGAGCCGGGCCTCAAGGTCAAGATGCCCTTCATCGAGGAAGTGACCTACTTCGACAAGCGCCTGTTGGACTATGATTCCTCGGCCCAGGAAGTCATCACCCAGGACAAGAAGACCCTCCTGATCGACAACTTCGCCAAATGGCGCATCACCGATCCCTTGAAGGTCTACCAGGCATTCCAGACCCAGCGGGGAGCCTTGCGGCGGCTGGACGACATCATCTATTCCGAGTTGCGGGTGGAAGTGGGACGCCATGATCTCTCGGACATCGTGTCCAAGACGCGGTCTGAAGTCATGGCGGTGGTGACCCAACGCGCGAACGAGAAGGCCGCGGTCTACGGCATCGAGATCCAGGACGTACGGATCAAGCGGGCGGACCTGCCCGAGCAGAACGAGAAGGCGGTTTTCGCCCGCATGCAGGCCGAACGGGAGCGCCAGGCCAAGCAGTATCGAGCCGAGGGAGCCGAGGAAGCGCAGAAGATCAGGTCCGAGGCGGAGAAGGACCGGGAGATCATCCTGGCGGAAGCCTACAAGACCTCGGAGGCGCTGCGGGGCGAGGGTGATGCCAAGGCTTTCAAGACCTACGCGTCTGCCTACCGCCAAGATCCGAAGTTCTTCGAGTTCACCCGCTCGATGGAAGCCTACAAGAAGAGCTTCGCCGGCAATTCGACCGTGGTCATGAGCCCGGACTCGGAATTCTTCAAGTACCTCAAGCAACGCTGACGCGCTGGCAAGTGGCTAGGGGCGAGAGGCACGTGGTCTCAATTCCTCCCCCATGCCACTCGCCTCTCGCCTATCTTCAGGACAGTCCCACGATCTCGCCCGTCTCCGGGTCCAGGTCGATCCGTTCGCCCGCCGGGTTCTTGGGCAGCCCCGGCATGAGCTGGATGCCGGAGCAGACGGCGGTCAGGAATCCCGCACCGGCCAGAATCCGAAGCTCCTTGACGGGCAAGGTGAACCCCGAGGGTCGGCCCTTCAACGCCGGATCGTGCGAGAGCGAGAGGGGGGTCTTGGCCATGCAGACGGGGAACCGCCCGAAGCCCAGCCTCGCGGCCTGCTCGATCTGCGATTCCGCCTGCTCTGCATACCGCACCCCGGCCGCGCCGTACATCCGACGCGCGACCGTCTCGATTTTCTGCTTGATCGGCGCCGCATCATCGTAGAGCGGGGCGTAGGCAGAAGGCTGATCGCAAGCCGCCATCACCGCATGCGCCAACTCCTCCGCGCCTTTGCCGCCGTCTGCATAGGGGGTCGCGACGGCTGCGCCCGCTGCGCCGGCCGACGCGGCCCAGTTCTTCACCAACTGGAGTTCCTCCTCGGGATCATCCCGAAACGCATTGACCGCCACCACCGCCGGCACGCCGAACGCCCGCACGTTGGCAATGTGCTGCTCCAGGTTGGCCAGCCCTCTGGTCAAGGCTTCCCGGTTCGGTCCGATCAGGCCGGAAGGGAGCGGCCTCTCCGCGCGGCCTGCTTTGATCGTCCCGCCGCCCCCATGGAGCTTCAAGGCCCGGAGGGTCGCCACGATCACCGCTGCCTGGGGACGGAGCCCGGAAGCCCGGCACTTGATGTGAAAGAACTTTTCCACCCCCAGATCGCTCCCGAAGCCCGCCTCGGTCACGACATAGTCGGCACAGCGGAGGGCCAGTTGATCGGCGAGGACGGAGCAGTTCCCATGCGCAATGTTGCCGAAGGGTCCCGTGTGGACCAGGGCCGGCGTCCCCTCCAGCGTTTGCACGAGATTTGGACACAGGGCGTCCCGCAAGAGTGCGGCCATGGCACCCGCGCACGTGAGGTCCTCGGCGGTCACCGGCTTCCCCTCTTTGGTGAACCCCACCAGGATGCGGCCGAGCCGGAGGCGGAGGTCCTTCAGGTTCACCGCAAGAGCCAGGATCGCCATCACCTCGGAGGCTTCGGTCATGACGAATTCCCCGTCACGATCCGGCTTGCCGGCCGAGCCGACGACCACCCGCCTGAGAGCCCGGTCGCTCACGCCCATCGCCCGCGGCCAAGTCATGCGCGCCTGGTCCAGGTTGAGGCTGTTTCCGTGAAAGAGATGGTTGTCCACAAAGGCCGCCAGGAGGTTGTGCGCGGAGGCCGCTGCATGGGCATCCCCGGTCAAGTGCAGGTTGATGTCCTCCATCGGAATGACCTGGGCTTTTCCCCCTCCGGCTCCTCCGCCTTTGATTCCAAAGACAGGCCCTAAGGAGGGTTGGCGGAGCGTGACCACCGACCGATGGCCCAGCCGGCTGAGCCCCATGGCCAGCCCGATCGAGGTGGTGGTTTTGCCCTCCCCCAACTGAGTCGGATTGATGGCCGTCACCACCACGTACCGGCCGACCGGGCGGTCTGCCAACCGATCCAGAGCCGCTAAGGGCACCTTGGCCTTGAATCGACCATAGGGGACCAGTTCATCGGCCAGCAGACCAAGATCCTCGCCGACTTGCAAAATAGGACGCGGCGTCACCGATCGAGCCAGTTCAAGATCGTTCACAACCGGCCTCCAACTTGGTCACTTGGTACCCTGGAATTGACGGTCCCGCGCAGAGCGGGGCACAGTATAGCACAGCCCTCAACCCCGGCCGGGCAGGAGACAGCAGAATGGTTTTGAAGAAATGGCGAGAAGGAGTCGAGGATGGGGTCCGAACAGGAACCGGAAGGGGTCTAATCCAGGATATACCGCTGCGGGTTCACAGGATGGTTGTTGACCTTCACCATGTAATGGAGGTGCGGCCCCGTCGAGAGGCCCGTGCTGCCGACCAATCCGACCACATCTCCACGCTTGACCCTCTGTCCCGGTTTGACCAGCATCTTGGACAGGTGGCCGTATTGCGTCTCAAAGCCATAGCCGTGGTCGATGGCAATCACGTTGCCCATCTTGGCGTCAAATCCGGCCACGGTGACATGGCCGCCAGCCGGAGCATGGACCGGGGCACTGGGCGCGGCCCCAATATCGAGACCATCGTGGACCGCCCTTTGGCCGGTGAAGGGGGAAATTCTCAGACCGAAGCCCGAGGTCACCCAGCCCTTGACCGGCCAGACGGAGGGAGTGGAGGCCCAGCGAACGGACCGCTCCTTCGCCGCCTCGGTCAATTCCTCGAGGGTTCGTTCCTGAAAGACGGCTTCATTCTGCAACCAGGCGATTTTCTGCTGGACTTTATTGACCAGGTCTTTCTCCAAGCCTCTGGCTTCATCCGCGGCCTTCGGGTCTGATTTTTCCGATGCCCCCTCTCCCGATGCCCCAACTGATCCCTTGCCATCGGCTCCGGCATTCAGGCCATCACCCTCCACCAGCGGGGTCTCCTCGCCTCCCTGTCCGTTCAGATAATCCTCCGGCTTCAGCGACTCGATCCCCAGCATAACCCGCAACTTTTCGTTCACTTCCTTCATGGCTAGGACGCGCCGCTTCAAATCCTCCAGGGCCGTAGAAAATTCAGAAGTCCGCTCGCGGGCGCTGAGCAGCTCCTGCCTGATCGCTTGCAGCTCCCAGACTTCGCCTGTCTGGACGACGTACTGGGAGAGCAGGGCCAGTTCAGCCAGGACCAAGAAGACCCCGAGAATGACGGCTCGTTTTACAATGGCCCGCGGGAAGCTGAACCGCAGGGGCTTTGCCGTCGCGCCCCTGAAGATCACAATGGTGTAGGCATCATTGGGCTGGTTCATAATCCTGACTCTCTCGCTTGGTTTTCCGACACAGGGGGCCTAGTGTACTGAAACCTCATGGCTCGGTCAAGGAATTATCGAAAAGACACATTATTTCTTTGACTTACCTGTTTCCGCCCCTATCCACTTCAAATAATCAGCCGCCCCTTTCAGAATCGGCAGCGCGATGATCTCCGGCACCTGGTAACTGTGAAGCCCCTTGACCGTTGACGCAAGTTTTTCAAAGAGGCCGGCCCGTGACTTCAGGATAATCAGCGACTCCTGTTCATCCGAAACCGCTCCCTGCCAGCGGAAAATCGACCGAACGCGGGGTACGATATTGGCGCAGGCGGCAAGGCCGGCGTCCACAACCTTGCGACCGATCCTAGCCGCTTCCTCTTCAGACGAAGCGGTGACAAACACGACGATCTCGTCGGTCGCCTTAGCCATCCAACGATCTCCATACGGCCTTCCCAGCCTCCCGATTCATAACCCGCCTCTCTTCTTATCGGTTCGCACCTCGTGAAACTCAATAGCTCTTGATAGTGCCCATTCCTCTTTCTCTCCCTCTGTAGGTATAGCCAGCAACTTCCATGCCGACCGCTTTCTCGTAAATGGAATGATCATTCGTAAATTCAATCAGTTACGTGGTCATTGAGTTTTATTTTGACCCGTAAATTGAGCAAAATTCCCACACTGTAGTGGGCAATTTCAGACCTGCCGGTCAACATTCTGCCGCGTCATTCCTTAGGGTCCGGTCGAACATCAGCCCTTTGACGGTCCTCCGGCAGACTTCCCTGACACTCTTTTGAGGCTCCGGCTCCACTCAGGAAAACAGCCCTCCTGTCGCGTTGACAGAGGAGAAAACAGGGGCTTATGATACCCTCCCAGCTTGGTTGATATTTACTGGCGGCAAAGTAACTATCCGCCGCGATTTGATCGAACGCGGCGGTTCAAGCAAGCTTGAAGAATTTAAGCCTACTGGTGGCAAAAAGCTTCTCCCGGCACGTATGATCGAAGTGCCGGGTTCTAGCAAGCTCGGTATGGAGGCCGGATATATGGGCTTTACAATTACCCCGCAAGAGTTAAAAAATCGCCTGGACAAGGGCGAGAAGATATTCCTACTGGATGTCCGGGAACCCTGGGAACATTCCCTGGCGAAGATCAACGGGTCGGTCCTGATCCCGCTGGGCACCATTCCCCAGTCACTCAACCAACTCGACCGCGAGGCAGAAATTGTGGCCTACTGCCACCATGGGATGCGGAGCGGCGACGCGGCCGGTTTTCTGCTCCAGCAGGGATTCAAGAATGTGAAAAACCTCGTGGGCGGCATCGACGCCTGGTCCCTCCAAGTCGATCCTACGGTCCCGCGATACCGCTGACGCACCGCGAGGGAAGAAGCACGGGCAAGGCTGTCCGGCTCATGTACCGAGCCCTCGGAAGAATTCAACGGTTCGGGCGAGTCCTTCTTGAAGGGACACCCTCGGCTCCCATCCCAGTTCGCGCCTCAGCTTGGTACTGTCCACGACGCTGCGGATTTGCTCGCCCTTCTTGGCCGGCCCGTGCAGTTCCTTGCAGGCGGGATTGATCTGGCCTGCCAGGATCCGAAAGACTTCGTTGATCGACGTCTCCTCTGCCGTCCCCACATTATAGGTTCCCTGCGCTTCCTTGCCCATCGCCGCCAAGTTGGCCTCGACCACATCGTCCACATAGATAAAATCCCGCGTCTGCCGGCCGTTCCCGTTGATGATGGGTTGCTCCCCGCTCAGTAATTTCTGCGTGAAGATCGCGACCACCCCCGCTTCCCCCTCAGGATCCTGGCGCGGTCCGTAGACATTGGCGTACCGCAGGCTTGCGTATTGGATCCCGCTGACCTTTTGGTAGTAGTCCAGGTAATGCTCGCCGCTCAGCTTGCTGATCCCATACGGCGAGGCCGGATGGGTCGGGTGGGATTCCGGCGCAGGAAAGGCTTCTTGTTCCCCGTAGATCGCCCCGCCCGACGACGCAAAGACGACCTTCCGAATTCCGTGCCGGACGGCCTGCTCCAGCACATTCAAGGTCCCCAGAATGTTCACCCGGGCATCGTAGACAGGGTCCTCCACCGACCGACGGACATCCATCTGGGCGGCCAGGTGCATGAGCATCGCCGGTCGTTCATTTCTGAAGATACGCTCCAGCCGGGAGCTCTGGATGTCCAGCTTGTAAAACTCAGCCGAGCGGTTCAAGTTCCTGCGTTTCCCCGTGGACAGGTCGTCCACCACCACGACTTGGTGTCCTTCCTGGACCAGACGATCCACCAGATGGGACCCGATGAACCCGGCTCCGCCCGTGACCAGAATCTTCATGCGCACTCCTTCATGTGCCGCCCCGCTTGTCCCTGAACCACTCGACGAACCGCTGGACCCCGTCTTTGACCGGTGTGCTGGGCCGGTACTTCAGCAGGGTTCTGGCCTTCGTGATATCGGCATAGGTCACCGGCATGTCGCCGAGCTGAGCGGGCAAGCGCTCGATGCGCGCCTTCTTTCCCAGGTGCTGTTCGATCAACCGGATGAGGGCCCGCAACTCGATGGTCTCGGACTCGCCCAGATTAAAAATTTCGTACGGGAACGGCTGATCGAGCGCCGCCAGGATGCCCTGCACAATGTCGTCGATGTAGGTGAAGTCGCGCTTGGCGCTCCCGTCGCCGAACATCAGCACCGGCTGCCCCGCCTCAATGAGGCGCACAAACTGATGGATGGCCATCTCAGGCCTCTGCCGAGGGCCGTACACCGTGAAAAACCGGAGGCAGGTGACGGGCAGGCCGTAGAGGTGGTGGTAGGTATGGCAGATCACCTCTCCGGCCAGCTTCGTCGCCGCGTAAGGAGAGATCGGACGGTTCACAACGGCGGTTTCCGAGAAGGGCACCGTGGTCAGACCTCCGTACACCGAGGAAGAAGAAGCAAACACAAACGCGGAAATCGGCCGGCGCCGAACCGCTTCCAGCAGCGTGATGGTCCCGCGAACGTTCACGTCTTCGTAGAGCAAGGGATCCGCCAAGGACGGCCGCACTCCGGCACGGGCCGCCGCATGAAAGACCCGATTGACCCGGTGGGTCTCGAAGAGCCCCGCCATAGCCCCTTGGTCCCTGATATCGGCTTCGACCAGGGCCAAGCGCTCGTGAGACGCGACGGCGCGCAGGTTGGCCCGCTTGATGGCCGGGTCATAGAACGAGTCAAAGTTGTCCACGCAGACAACCCGCTCACCGCGCGCCAGGAGCGCCTCCACGACATGCGAGCCGATAAATCCGGCCCCGCCCGTCACCAGTGTGCAGCCGTCCCGTTCCATGTTGCCCGTTTGACGCGGACTCTCTTCTCTTAACCGGACGGCCCGCCGGCCGCCCGACGCAGCCCGACCAGGACCTCTCGATTGCCCTTTTGCCCCGGTATCGGAGAATCCAGCACCCCTAACTTATTCAAGCCCAGGTCGGCGGCGCAGGCCAGGATCTTCTCGGTCACGGCCCGACGCTGGTCCTCGCTCCGCACGATCCCACCTCGACCCACTTGGCCCTTGCCGACCTCAAACTGGGGCTTCACCAAAGCGATCACCGTGGCGGGCTCAGCAAGGAATCGGACCACGCAGGGCAACACGATGAGCAGCGAGATGAAGGAGACATCGATCACCGCCAGATCCACCGGCTCCGGAACGGCCGAACGCTCAAGGTAGCGGATGTTGCGCCGCTCCAAGACGATCACCCGTGGGTCCTGCCGCAACCGCCAGGCCAGTTGTCCATAGCCCACATCCACCGCATAGACCCGGCTGGCACCGGCTTGGAGAAGGCAATCGGTAAATCCGCCGGTGGACGCCCCCACGTCCATCGCCACCAGCCCGCTCGGGTCCACCGTGAACGCGTCCAACGCCGCCGCCAGCTTCCCTCCGCCCCGGCTCACGAAGGGATCGGCCCGGTGCGTCACCTCAATCGTGGCGCCGGCCGGCACGAGCTTGGCCTGCTTGTCGGCCGGAACTCCATCCACTTTCACTGCCCCGGCCAGAATCAGCCTGGCGGCCTGTTCGCGGCTCTCCGCGAGCCCGCGCACGACCAGCGCGCAATCCAATCGTTCTCGCCGTTCTCGAACCGACGGAGCTTTGTGAACCATGGGGAACCGGGAAGCTTCCGACGAGAGGGCAGGCAAGGGCGACTGAAGCTCACGCGGATGGAGAAGGCTCATCCGCTTCTTCATCATCGAAGGTATAGGCGCGCAATCGCTTCTTCCCGTCCTTGTCTTGGATGAGAACTTCAACTTTCCGCTCTGCATCATCCAACATCTTGAGGCAGGTCTTGGACAGTTTGACGCCTTCCTCGAAGATCTTCAGCGACTGATCCAGCGGCAGGTCTCCCTTTTCCAGCTCGGATACGATGGTCTCCAGCCTGGCCATCGCTTCTTCAAATTTCAACACGGCCACCGACGTGCCTCCTGATGTCCGATGAGGGTGCCATTATACCGTGGCAGCAAGCAGGGTCAAGCTTTTGCCCCGCATTATTCATGAACGCTTCTGCTGGGCACCCATTGCTCCAAGATTGCAATGGGTGCAACGTGACGCGGCCCCGGGTACCCGTTGCTCTTTCACTGCAACGGGTGGAACGCGACGAACCGTCATGAATAATGCGGTTCACCGTTCCGGCAACACGTCCCGGACCCTGCACAGAAGCTGGCCTTCCGCCAGCCGCGCGCGCACGTCCGTGCCCACGGTCACATCCCCCGCCCGCCGCACCACAGCCCCTTCCGGCACGGTCTGCAGGATGCTGTACCCACGCGCCAGGATCGCCAGGGGGCTCAAGCTGTCCAGCGTCGCCACGAGCGACCGGACCGCCTGGCGTCGAAAAGACAGAACCGAGTGGGCGCTTTGCCCGATGCGCTTGACCAGTTGCGGAACCAGCGCCGCGGCGCCCCTGATTCGCGATAGGGGGCTGGACAGTCGCAGATCATGCCCGGCGGCCATGACCCGCTGCCGAACGACCGAGAGCGAGTGGCGCAGGGACCAGCCAATGCTACCCACCAGTTCGTCCAGTCGCTGCGCATGCCCCTGAATCGGCAGCATCTGAACCGACAGGGTTTCATCCATCCTTTCCACCCGGTGCCGGAGGAGCGCCAGGTGCATGGTCAGCCCTCGCTCCTGGCGAGCCCTGAGATCCCCGACGGTCCGTACCAATTCGTCGAGCACCGGGGCGACCGCCTCGGCCGCCGCCGACGGAGTCGGGGCCCGGTAGTCCGCGGCAAAGTCCGCCAACGTGTAGTCGATCTCGTGGCCTACCGCCGACACCACCGGCACCGGTGAGGCGGCGATCGCACGCACGACCACTTCCTCGTTGAAGCACCAGAGATCCTCCAGCGACCCGCCTCCCCGGCCGACGATCATGACATCCACCTTGCCGGATGAGCCGAGCAAGCGGATCGCCTTCGCGATCTGCAGCGCCGCGCCTTCTCCCTGGACCGGCACCGGACAGATCAGCACGTCGAGGGAGGGGCAGCGCCGTCCCAGCACCACCAGCATGTCGTGGAGAGCCGCACCGGACAGAGAGGTCACGATGCCGACCCGTTGCGGCAGGAAGGGCAAGGGCCTCTTGCGGGACTCGTCGAAGAGGCCCTCTCGGGCCAGCTTCTCCTTCAACTGTTCCAGAGCAAGCTGGAGGGCACCAACCCCTTTGGGCTCCACATAGTCCAGCACCGCCTGGTACTCGCCCCTGGGCTCATAGACGGTCAGGCGCCCGCGGACGATGACTTGAAACCCTTCCCGCAGGGAAAACCGGAGACGTTGCGCGCCGGGACGGAACAGCACAACCCTGAGCTGACTGGCCTGGTCCTTGAGGGTAAAGTAGAGGTGGCCGGAGGAGGGGGTTCTGAGATTGGAGACCTCGCCCTCAATCCAGAGGTCGGGGAACGCCCGCTCGAGCCGGTCCCGCACAAGCGTGGTAATCTCGCTGACGGTGAGAATTCGGCGGGGCTGGGCGTCCCCGTCTCTCGTCATCCGTGACGCGTCACGCATTACGTGTCAATAAAGGCGTCTGAGACAGGACACTAGTCCGGGATTCGAAGGCGCTGGATACTGACCGCCTTGCCTAGTGTGCCGTCCAGCTCGATCAGGACGGCGCTCAAGACCGCCGGGCCCGAGGCCACCTCGAAGCGGCGCGGCATTTGCGTCAAAAACTTCTCGATGGCCAGTTCCTTCTTGATGCCGATCACCGAGTGCACGGGGCCGGTCATGCCGATGTCGGTCAAGTACGCGGTGCCCTTGGGTAGGATCTGTTCATCGGCGGTCTGGACGTGCGTGTGGGTGCCGACGACCGCCGTGACCTCTCCGTCCAAGAAGTGCCCCATCGCCATCTTCTCCGAGGTGGCTTCCCCGTGCATATCGACAATGATCGCGCGGGTCTCCTGCTTGAGACGCGCCACCTCCCGCCTGGCGACCTGAAAGGGACAATCCACCTGGGCCGGCATGTATACGCGCCCCATAAGCTGCAGCACGCCGAGTTTGTCCCCTCCCGCAGTCTCCACCACGATGCTGCCGCTGCCCGGCACCCCTTCCGGATAGTTAGCCGGGCGCAAGAGGCGCGGCTCGTGGCGGAAAAAGTCCACCGCCTCCTTCTTGTCCCACGCATGGTTGCCGGTCGTGATCACCGACAGCCCCAACTCGAACAGCTCCTGCGCCAATTCCGGCGTGATCCCGAACCCCGCCGCGGCGTTTTCACCGTTGCCGAAGACCAGGTCCACCGCATGCTGGGCGACCACCTTGTGCAGAGTCCTGGCAACAGCCCGGCGGCCCGGCTCTCCCACGATGTCGCCGATGAACAGAACTTTCATGGCAAGTTAGCAAGCTGACAAGTCGCAAGTTGACAAGCTAATAAGGACCCGTTCCTACTTGTTACTTGATTGCTTGTTACTTGATTGCTTGTCACTTGTCGGCTTTCACTTTGCGTAGTCCACGAACCGGCTTTCCCGGATCACCGTCACCTTGATCTGGCCGGGATAGGTCAACTCCTCCTGGATCTTCTTGGCCATCTCCCGCGACATGGTGGCGGACTCCGCGTCGCTGATCTCATCCTGCCGGACGATCACCCGGATCTCTCGTCCGGCCTGGATCGCGTAGGCCTTCTGCACCCCCTTGAACCCGACGGCCAGGGATTCCAGTTTCTCCAGCCGCTTGACGTAGGACTCCAGCGCCTCTCGCCTCGCGCCCGGCCTGGCAGCCGACAGGGCTTCCGCCGCCGCCACCAAGACCGTTTCCGGGCAGATCGGCTCCACCTGTTCGTGGTGGGCCGCAATCGCGTTCACCACCTTGGGCGACTCTCCGTACCGTTTGGCGAGATCCGCGCCCAGCATGGCATGGGGGCCTTCTTCTTCGTGACTCACCGCCTTGCCGATGTCGTGAAGCAGCGCCCCGCGCTTGGCCAGCTTCACATCCAGGCCCAACTCGGACGCCATGATGCCACAAATATAGGCGGCTTCGCGGGCATGGTAGAGATTGTTCTGTCCGTAACTGGTCCGAAACTTGAGCCGACCCAGAATCTTGACCAGCTCGGGACTGAAATCCGACAGGCCGACCTCGAAGATGATCTTCTCGGCTTCTTCGACCATCAGCTTATCCAGGTCGGTCTTGACCTTCTCGACGATCTCCTCGATCCGCGTGGGATGAATGCGGCCGTCCTGCATGAGCCGCTCCAACGACACCTTGGCGATCTCCCGGCGGAGCGGATCGAACCCCGAAATGATGACGGCCTCCGGCGTCTCATCGATGATCAGGTCGATACCCGTCGCGGCTTCGATCGCGCGGATATTGCGCCCTTCGCGCCCGATGATGCGTCCCTTCATGCCGTCGTTGGGAATCTGCACCACTGAGATCGTCGCCTCCGACACATAGTCTCTGGTCACCCGCTGGATGGACCGGGCGATGATCTCCCGCGCCTCGCGCTCGGCGTTTTCCCTCGCTTCGTCGATGATGCGCTTGGCCAGACCGGCTGCATCCAGCCGGGCCTCGCTCTCGATCTCGCTCAGAAGATGCCGCTTGGCCTCCTCCACCGTCATGCCGGCCACCCGCTCCAGAGCCTGTCGGTGCTCCCTGACGGCACGATCACAGGCCGTCTCCTTGGCCGCGATGGCCTCTTCGCGCTTGGACAGCGCTTGCTCGCGTTTTTGCGTCTCCGCTTCGCGCTTCTCAATCGCGCCGACCTTCCGGTCCAGGTTCTCTTCACGCTGGAGCAGCCGCTTCTCCTGCCCGGCCAGTTCCGACCGTTGCTCCTTCTGCTCCCTCTCAAGGTCAGCTTTCGTCTGAAACAGCAGGCCCTTGGCTTCCAGCTTGGCTTCCTTGACCAGATTCTCCGCTTCCCGCTCGGCCCCCTGGACGATGTGGTGGGCCTGCTCGTCCGCCTGGATGCGGCTGGCCTCGAGCGCCCGTCGGCGGAGCACCGCAGCGACGCCGATCCCCACCAGGGCTCCCAGAACGGCCACGATCACATATGCAGCGATGGTCGTCACAATGGTCCCCACCCCCTTCGGGTTTCTATCCGTCGAACCGGGCGTCGAACGTTTCAGCCTGGCTCGATCGTTCAGGTAGAATCAGGGACGGCAGCGGGCGGCTGGACGCGGCTAGAGGCTAGATCATCGAAGAGGCGGCGCTAACGAGAGGCCCGGAAAGGACTCGAACGAACGGTCACTGAACGAGAGAATCGGAGTGGTCAACGGACGATCGCTGGCAGGGGAGGACTCGCTCCTGAGCCACAGCAACGCTCATTGTCGACTCAAGGCATGATCCGAACGCCCCCTCACCCAACTGGGAAAGACCGCCGGCCTTTCGCTCAACGAGCCTTCTCCGCCTGGCCCGTTTATTTTAAGTACCGGCCACGCTGCGGTCTCTTTCAGCACCACTCCTCAACCCCTCAGCCAAGTTCCGACAAGAAACAGACCCTTCATCTCGTTCGTCACGCTGGGCTGCCCCAGCTTGTCCCGTGCCTCTTGAATTGTCGTCGCCCGAACCGCGCTATCCTTCCTGCCCCCGCTCAGGTTCCCCTGATCGAGTTCGGAAATACCGTATCAGATACCTCAAGGCATTGCAAGCTCAACGTTTTCTGGCCGGCTGTAGGTGCTCCTCGATGGACTCCATCAGGGAAAGCGCACGCCGCTCGACGTCCTCCTCTCCCTGTTGCCGACGCTGCTCCGTCTGCAAGAGCTGATGCGCGATGTTGATCGCCGCCAGCACCGCGACCTTCGTCGGAGTAGCCGTCTTCATCCCCTGGGCCAAATTCTGCATCTGTTCATCCACGTAGGCAGCCACCCGCCTGATGTAATCTTCGTCGGAGTCGCCTTTGATGGTGTATCGCTGGCCAAAGATCTCGACCTCCGTGGTCTTAGTCAAGTGTCACCTCCATACCAAGCTTGCTAGAGAGTGGTCAGTTTTCAGTTATCGGTCTTCAGTCAGGAAACTGAGAACCGAAAACTGAGGGCTGATAACTTCACCTTTACCGTGAGCGGAGAGTTACTTTGCCTCCAGTGAAATCTCCTTTGATTCCTCGATACATTCGAGGGAATCCACTTCACCCAAGACCTTTTCGATCCGTATCCTGATGCCGGCCCGCTCCTCCTTCCATCGCTGGCTCAGCTCATCCTGCCTCACCAGCCGTTCCCGCGCCGCTCGCAGCTCTTCTTGCAGCGTCGCGTTGGCGCGTTTGAGCTGCTGCACCATCTCAACCAGCCCCCGCACGCGCGTCTCGAGGGCTTCCATCTTATCCAGGGCCATAAAAACTCTCCAGAAGCCATCAGCTCTCAGCCTTCAGTCACCAGCTCCATCTGAGAGCCGCATGCTGATAGCCGACAACTTCTTAGCTGAGAGCTTCTTATAGGAGCTTCAACAGACCTTGTCAAGAACGCCGGCCGCGCAGGCGCTGCCGCCCAACCGGTGATACTCGCGATAGCTGCGGAGGACCCGCTTCACGTATTGGCGGGTCTCCTGATAGGGGATCATTTCGACGAACTCATCCGGTTCTTTGCTCCCGTTTTTTTCAATCCAGCCCGCCACCGCCTGCGGCCCGGCGTTGTAGGCCGCGACCGCCTGCATGACATTGCCGGAAAACTGCTGGAGCAACTGGTCCAGGTAGCGGACCCCGACCCGGATGTTGGTCTCCTGATCGAAGAGCTCATCGCGTCCGACCTCGACGAACCCCTGTTTCTTCGCCACCGCCTGGGCCGTCGCCGGCATGACCTGCATCAGGCCCACCGCTCCCACCCGCGAGACGGCGCGCGCGTCATACTGGCTCTCCTCGCGAATGATGGCGGCGACGAGATAGGGGTCCACGGCGCCCCCGGCATAGACACGGATCGTCGGCAGGTAGACGGTCGGATAGGCTATACCCCACAAGGCCCACGGGACCGAGTCGCCTCCCTGTTCCAAACTGTCGCGGAAGTGCACCCGAGCCACGCGGAGGGCATGGTAGTAGGCGCCGGCCTCGCTGAGCAGGGCTGAGAGATCAATCAGCGTCGCTCGGTCTTTGGAATAGCGCTCGATCAACCAGGCCAACTCCTTGGCCGCCTCTTGATCCAGCCCCAGCAGTTTCAGTTCCACGGCCTTTTGATAGTGCAGATCCCGCAGCACCTCTGACCGTCCCTCCGTGGGTGCGGGAGGGGCGTCCGCGGGGCCCCCTCCTGCTGGGACAGGGGATATGGGCTGATCCGACGGTGCGGCGGCAACGGAAACCGGCAGCAAGTCCGGCAACGGAGTCCGGTTCTGCGCCAGTTGACAGTAGTAGGTGAAAGGGTATTGCCGACAGAGCTTGAGGTAGATCTCGGCGGCCTGGCGATCTTGTTGACGGTCGAGGGTTCTTGCCAGCCAGTAGAGGGCTTGCGGCGCAATCTGCCCGTCCTCCTGACCCGCGAGCAACTCCCGGAAGGTCTCGCGGGCTTCAGCCAGATGACCGGTGCGATAGTGTATCCAGCCGATGCGCCACAAGGCCTCCGTCCTCTGTCCGTTCCCCTCTCCGTTTCGGGCCACCTGCCGGTACCGGGCAAGCGCCTGATCATACCGACTCTGATCTTCCAGCCACAGCCCCCCCAGCATTTGAATCGCAGCCTTCTGTCCATTCGACAGGGACAGGGACGGCAAGGATTGGGGCAGGGCCAGCAATTTCTCCCCCTCCCCTTGTCTGAGATAGACCCGGGCCAGCCAGACCGCGGCCTCATCCGACTCAGCAAGACGCTCCGAGGCCAGGTCATGGAAGACCTGCCGGGCCTGTTCGTAGCGTTTCAGGCGAACCAGGGCCGTGCCGAGCTTGAGCCGGACCTCGCTTCGTTTCGGATGGGTCGGCGAGGAAGTCAGAAATTTCTGGAGGGCCTCCACCGCCTCCTCGTGCAGGGAGAGATTCAGGAACGAGAGGGCCCGACCGAACTGATCATCGGGGGAGGGACGCCAGCTTGCTTCCCCCGCGATCCGCGCCAGCCGCAAGGAAGCCTCGCGCGCCTCAGGCGCCTGGGGATACCGGACCCAGACCTGCCTGAGCGAGGCGAGCCCCTCCGCCGATCGATTGTCGCGCAGTTGGCAGTCCGCCAGGTTTATCAGCGCGGCGGGAGCGGAGGGATCTTGCGGCGCACCGGCGATGGCCCGGCCCAGCAGTTCCATCGCCGGCTGACATTGCTCGGCCTTGTACCAGGCCTCCCCTCCTCGATAGGCCACGCGGTTCACCAGGAGCGTGTCCGGCACCGCCTCCGGGACGTACTCGAACAAGGCCGCGGCCCGGACTGCCTCGCCTGTCTTCAGCCAGGCGTCCGCCATCCACAGCCGGATATAGTCCTCCAGGACGGGGAAATCCCGTTGCGCGGCTCTCAGGTAAAGAAGCGCGGCGGCGGGGTCCCGCTCGCTCAGCAGCAGCCCCATCAGCAGGCCGGCGCGCCTGGCCCAGACCGATCCCGCGTACTGTTCTTGGAGTTCTTTCAACCGTCCAACGGCGAGCTGCACTGCCTGCACCCGATCCATGCGGCCCAGGCTTCCATTGGCCGGTGGTGTTTGAGTCACCACTGCGCGGAAACAGTCTTCCGCTGATTCGCAGGCCCCTTCCGCTTGATCAGACAGCGCAGAGGGGGGACCTGAGAGGATGAGGAGTATCGCTAGAAGAGACAGGGCAAGGATGGCTCGCTGTGGAAACCGCACGGCCGGCAAGCCTTCACTGGTGAATGGGTCCATGCAGTGCGCCCATTATACCACATACCACAGCCGGGCAGTCGCCAGTGTTGAGTTGTCAGTTCTCAGTTGCAACAGAACACTGATGACTGAGCACTGAAAACTGAGAACTCGTTTGTGTTACCGCTCCTTGTCAGGCTATTTTGCCCTGTGCTAGGCTCTCGCATGACTGCTCCTCGACCAACATCCGCCGCCAGTGTCCCTTCACCGATGAACCTGCTGAGCCTCGATCTGGAGTCGGCTCAGCGGCTCGTGCAGGGCTTGGGTTGGCCCCGGTATCGGGCCTGGCAGATCCTCCGCTGGCTCTACCGCGGACGGCTCCGCGACATCGAGCAGATGACCGACCTCTCCAAGGCGGAGCGGGATCGCCTCAAGGCCGTGGCCGTAGCTGGACGGTCACAAGACTGCCAGGTCCTCCGATCCGAGGACGGGACCAGAAAGTTTCTGATCAGCTTGGAGGACGGGCTGGTCGTCGAAAGCGTCCTGATTCCTGAGGCGAGCCGGCTCACGCTCTGCCTCTCCACCCAGGTCGGCTGTACGCTCGACTGTGGTTTCTGCCTGACCGGCCGGATGGGCCTGAAGCGGAACCTCAAGGCTTTCGAGATCGTGGACCAGGTCCTCACGGCCCTGGACCGGCTCGAAGCAGGGGAAACCCTTTCAAACCTCGTGCTGATGGGTATGGGAGAGCCCCTCGCCAACTTCGAGGCAGTGGCCGCCGCCGTCGCCAGACTGACCGACGATCAATGGGGACTGGCCTTCCCGGTGCGACGCATCACCCTCTCCACCGCCGGCTTTGCGTCCCGTTTGAACGACGTCGCCCCCCTGGGAGTCAACCTGGCCATCTCCTTGAACGCCACGACGAACGAGCAGCGAGACCAGCTCATGCCGGCCATCAACCGGCTGCATCCGCTGGAGACGTTGCTCGCCGCTTGCCGGGCGTATCCGCTTCCACCCCGCCGCCGGCTGACCTTCGAGTATGTGCTTCTGGCGCATGTCAACGATTCCGAGCAGGACGCCAGACGCCTTGTCAAATTGCTTCGAGGCATCCGGTGCAAGGTCAACTTGATTCCGTTCAACGAATTTTCCCCCTCACGCCGGCCCGCTCCCATCACGATATCTTCCCTCGCCCCCTCACCCACCCCTCTCCCCCATCTTGGGGGAGAGGATAAAGGTGAGGGGGTTCGCGTCACCAGCCCCTTCAAGCGGCCGGAAGAGGCGACCGTCCTGCGCTTCCAGTCCGTGCTGAAGCGGGCGGGCATTCCGACCTTCGTCCGCAAGAGCAAGGGCCGAGACATCCTTGGCGCCTGCGGCCAGCTCGGCGAGCTTCCGCAAGCCCGCGAGCAAGTCGCCTTGACACAGATTGGGGCCGGTTGCTAGAAGTACCTTGATGATGAACGTTTGCCTGCATTCCATCGCCCGCGCCCGTTTCCTTCTTTCCCTTCTCCTCCTGCTCGCCTGGCACAGTTCTGTTCTCGCGGCAGAGCCCAGGGAATATATTCTGGACAACGGACTCAAAGTCCTGCTGGTGGAAGTGCCGAAGGCGCCGGTCGTAACCGTACAGATCTGGTACAGGGTCGGCTCCCGGAACGAGGTCCTGGGGCGGGCCGGGCTGTCCCACATGTTGGAACATATGATGTTCAAGGGGACCCCGCAGAATCCCAAAGGCACCTTCTCGCGCACGATCCGTAAGAACGGCGGCAACGACAACGCCTTCACGAGCCAGGACTTCACCGCCTATTTTGAGAACCTGGCCGCGGACCGGGTGGCCTTGGCCCTGGAGCTGGAAGCGGACCGTCTCCGGGGATTGCTGCTGGATGAGAAGGAATTCCAGCTCGAACGCGAGGTGGTCAAGGAAGAGCGCCGGCTCAGGACGGAGGACGACCCGCAGTCCTTCTTGGTCGAATCCCTCTTCGCCCAAACCTTTCTCATGCATCCCTACCACTGGCCGATCATCGGCTGGTTTCCGGACCTGAATGCCATGACGCGCGAGGACCTGAAGCGCCATTACGACACCTATTACGTGCCGAACAATGCCACCTTGATCGTGGTCGGCGATATCAAGGCCGACGCGCTGCTGCCCACGATCAAGCGCCTGTTCGAATCCATCCCCAAAGGACCGACGCCCCCGCAGCAGGTCGTGGCCGAGCCGGAGCAGAAGGGGGAGCGGCGAATCATCGTCAAGCGGGAAGCGCAGCTTCCGTTCGTCATGGCCGGCTATCGAACGCCGAACTTTTCCGATACTGACTCCTATCCGCTCATGATCCTGGAATCCATCCTGTCGCACGGCAAGAGTTCCCGGCTCTACCGAAGTCTCGTCTACGAGCAGAAGCAGGCCTTGGCGGTGGGGGCCGAGTATAGCCTGCTTCGGACCGACCCGGAGCTGTTCTATTTCTATGCGGTCGTAAGGCCCGGTCGGAAGGTGGAAGACGTGGAGCAGGTCCTCTACCGCGAGATCGCCAAACTACAGGCCGAGCCGCCGAGCGCCAAGGAGCTTGAGCGAGCCAAGAACCAGGTCGAGGCTTCCTACGTGTTCGGCCAGGATTCCAACTTTCGCCAGGCGATGCTGCTGGGCGAAGCCGAGTCGGTCGGCGCTGGGTGGCGTCACGTGGGCCAGTTCCTTGAACGGATCAGGGGCGTGACGGCTCAGGATGTCCAGCGGGTCGCCAAGCGCTACTTCGTCCAGGACACCCGCACAGTCGGCATCCTGCTGCCGGCGCCCCCCACCAAGCAAACGGCCCAAGCCGGCGAGGTCCGGTGATGCTGAGCGGATACCGTAGGCGAGCGGCGAGGGGCGAGGGGCGAGGGGGTCAGACGTTCCCCCGCGTGATGAGCCTGCTGCTCGCAGGCTTCCTGATCACTGCAACGTCGGCCTTGGCCGCGGACATTAACCCGGTTCGCTTTGTCACCCCTAACGGCATGACCGTGCTGGTGGTCGAGCAACCGGCGCTGCCGATCGTGCAGCTCCACGCGTTGATCAAAGCCGGCTCGGCCCAGGACCCTCCGGGGAAATCCGGGCTGGCGAACCTTGTGGCCGACCTGCTGGATGAGGGCACCGCCCGTCGCAACGCCAAGCAGATCGCCGAGGAAATCGAGTTCGTGGGCGGGGCCCTCGCTGCCAAGGCCCACGAGGACTTCACCACGGTGTCGGCCCGGGTTCTGAAAAAGGACACGGAGCTGGGGTTCGACCTCCTGGCCGATGTGCTGCTCCACCCTTCTTTTCCCCCCAAAGAGTTGGCGCGAGTCCGGAGCCAGATCCTCGGCGAGATCACGAGCGAGAAGGACGCGCCGGACCTCATTGCCAGGAAGGCCTTCAACGAGGTTGTGTTCGACGGCCACCCGTACCGCTGGCCGGTAAACGGCACGGAGCACAGCCTGCCGACGATCACCAGGGCCGACCTCTCAACGTTTTACGCCGGCGAGTACCGGCCGAACCAGACCATCCTGTCGATCGTCGGAGACATCACGGCCGAGCAGGCTCGCACGCTCGTGGCCAAGCATTTTGCGTCATGGAAAAAGGCCCCGCCGACGCCCCGCGCCGTCCGCGCCCCCGCCCTGGCCGACAAGCCGAGCGTCCGGTTGATCGAGAAAGACCTCACACAGGCCACCATCATGCTGGGCCATGTCGGGATCAGCCGTACGAACCCCGACTTCTACGCCGTGACGGTCATGAACTATATCCTGGGCGCGGGAGGGTTCTCGTCCCGGCTCATGGATTCGATCCGCGACAAGCAAGGTTTGGCCTACGGAGTGGGCAGCGCGTTCGATGCCCGGCTGATGCCGGGCGCTTTCCTCGTCAGCCTCCAGACCCGCAACGAGACGGCCAATCAGGCCATTACCGGGGTGCTCAAGGAACTGAACGGCATCCGGGACGCCCCGGTGACGGACGAGGAGCTGGCCGATGCCAAGGCCTATATTATGGGTAGCTTTCCCCTTCGCTTCGACACCACGGCGAAGCTGGCCGAGGTCTTAAGTCAGGTGGAATTCTACGGACTGGGGTTGGACTACTTCACCCACTACCCGAGCTGGATCGAGAAGGTCACCAAGGACGACGTCCTGCGGGTCGCCAAGCAGTATCTGCGCCCGGACCGCTATGCCCTCGTGGTCGTCGGCAATCAGGCCAAGGCGAACGTTAAGCAGCAACCGTGAGGCGTGAAGCGTAAAGCGTGGTGCGTGATAAGTGAAGAGCCCGCTTCTTACCCATCACCCATCACTGGCCACAACAGAATGATTATGCTGTCGGACAAACTGAACAGAATGCAGCACCTCCTAAGGGAGATGGAATCCGTCCTGGTTGCCTATTCGGGGGGCATCGACAGCACGTTGGTCCTGAAGGTCGCCCATGAGACGTTGGGCTCCAAGGCCGTGGGCGTCACGGCCGTCTCCCCGACTCTTCCGTCAGCCGAACTGGAAGCCGCCCGCCTGGTTGCGGTCCAGATCGGCGTCCGCCACCTGATCCTCGAGACCGACCAACTTGAGATTTCCGACTTCGTGCGCAACGATGCAACCCGCTGCTACCACTGCAAGACGGACCTTTACCAGGGGCTCGCCAAGCTCCGGCAGGAATTGACGCTCGGCGCGATCGTGGATGGCACCAACCTGGATGATCTGGACGATGATCGGCCCGGTCTCCTCGCGGCCAGAGAATGGGGAGTCCGGAGCCCTCTCGTGGAAGCCTCACTCTCGAAAGACGAGGTCCGCGCCCTCGCGAAAGAACTGGGCCTCTCGAACTGGGACAAGCCGGCGGCTGCTTGCCTCTCATCGCGGATTGCGCGCGGCGTTCCCATTACCAGGGAACAGCTTCATCGCGTCGAACAGGCAGAGGCGGTCCTGTTGCAGGAGGGGTTTAAGCAGGTCCGGGTCCGTGATGGCAACGGCGAGGCGAGGGTGGAAGTGGGACAGGACGAACTGGCCGCGTTGTTCGAGCCCGCGATGCAGGCCCGGATCACCAACAAGCTCCGTACGCTGGGATTTGAAGCCGTCACGCTGGATCGGAGAGGCTACCGGCGGGACGGTGGGAACTCGTGAGGCGTGAAAGGTAAGGCGTAAGGGGTTACGTGCCCTGAAAAATTCGCCTCACGCCTGACGCCTCACCCCTTACGAGAAGCGTCGGCGACGGCCTGAAGCGCTTCATCCGCCAGCCGGCGGTGGTCTGCATCGCTGAGGCTTCGGCCCACGACTTTCTCCGCCACGAGCAGGGCCAGCTCCGTCGTCTGGTTGCGGATGTCCTGGATCGCCTTGCGCCGTTCCGCCTCGATCTCCCGCTGCGCGTCCCCTTTGATCCGCTCCGCATCGGCCTGCAAGCGCTGCTCGTTGTCTTCCTGCACCCGTTGCGCCCGTTCCCGGGCCGCTGTGAACAGGGCTTCGGCCTCCTTGGCCGCCGCCGCAAGCTTGGCCTCGTACTCCTGCATCTTGCGCTCGGCCTCGGCGCGATGCCGCTCGGCCTGCTCCAAGCTCTCCCTGATCTTCCGCTCGCGCGCCTCAAGGGTTTCCAGGATCGGCGGGAAGGCAAACTTCCACAGCACCCAGAACAGGATGCCGAACGAGACGACTTCCCAGAAAATCAGCGACGAAAAGAAGTGTGTGTCAAACTGTGGCATAGAACTCCCGACGGCAAGCGGCAAGGGGTGAGAGGCCAGGGGTGATACGCGGCCATCTTTCCACGTGCCGCTCGCCTCTCGCCACGTGCCTCACGCCTATTTTCTGAGGCCCATGATGATGAATGCGATCACCAGCCCATACAGCGCAATCGCCTCCACCAGCGCGAAGCCGATCCACATGTATTTGCCGACCCGCCCTTCGGCCTCCGGCTGGCGGGCGACCGCCTCGATCATCTTGCCGAAGATGTACCCGATCCCCACGCCGGCGCCGGCGAACCCGGCAGCCGCCAACCCCATTCCGACCAACGCCGCTGCTGCTGCATCCATTGTCGTTCGATCCTCCCTTGAAAAGCTATGAGCTGATGGCTGATAGCGTATGGCGTATGCTAATGCGCGTGCGCGTCACCATGCCCATGCAGCGTGACCGCATCGCCCAAGTACACACAGGACAACACCGTGAAAATATAGGCCTGGATGAAGGCGATGCCGACCTCCAGCGCATTCATCGCGATCGTAAAGGCAAACGGTAGCCAGCCGATCAACAGCCCTCCGCCGATCGCCAAGCCGAACAGTACGCCCAAAATCGTATGGCCGGCGGTCATGTTGGCGAACAGCCGGACGGCCAGCGACACCGGCCTGGCCAACTGACTGACCAGCTCGATCGGGATCATCAGCGGCAGCAGCCAGCCCGGCGTCCCCGGCGGCACCAGGATGCCCAGGAATTTGACTCCGTGCAGCGCGAAGCCCAAACCTACGCTCAGCGCATACACCGAGACGGCGAAGACCGCCGTCACGATGATCTGGCTGGTCACCGTATAGGAACCGGGGATCAGCCCCAATAAGTTGGAAAAGAGGATAAAGACGAAGAGCGACGCGACCAGCGGAAAGAACTTCATGCCGTCCTTGCCCATCGTGTCCAGGATGATGCCCCGGATGAAATCCACCAGCAGCTCGGCCAGGCTCTGCAGCTTGGTCGGCACCAATCGCCGCGACGAGCCGCCGATCACCAACACAGTCGCAGCCAGCCCGACCACCACCCCCATCATGAGCACGGCCTTGTTAATGGAGATATCCAGGCCGAAGAGGGAAATCGGGATCAACTCGTGCAATTCAAACGGATGCAGCGGACTTTCTTCCACGGTCTCTCCTCAAGAAAGATGCAAGTCTCAAGTAGCAAGGCACAAGTTGCAAGCGAGCAAGTGACCAAGCTAGGTGCTAGGGACTTGCTACTTGTTACTTGCCACTTGCGACTTCTTCGCCTACTTCGGCCAGCGTTGCGCTGTTCGGTACGCGTTGCGGATACCGGCCGCCACTCCCAGGATCAGCCCCACCACCATGCCCCAGGGCGTCGAAGCAAAGAGGTACGTGTCGGCCAGCCAGCCCAGCCCCCCTCCTACGATCAGAGCCGCGAGCAACTCGGTCCCGATCCGGACCGCCTGCCCCAAGCCCGCATAGAACGGATCAGTCGAGGGCGGCATCAAAAACCAGCGATGAATGATGAGCGACTCTGAGTAAACAGTTCTCAGTTTACGGTTATCAGTTTCTGAATTTTCTAGAACTGAAAACTGACAACTGATGACTGACAACTCAAATTCATCGTTCAGCATTCATCACTGCCACTGTAAAAGGCGCGCTATTCAAGCAAACCGGTGGGGGAATTGTCAAGGAGAACGGGGAACGGGCGGGACGGTTCGGTCTCCCTTCCGTGCTTGCAGAGCCCCACTTCAGAAAGTGCCGGGTACCCGTTGTTCTTTTATGGATGCAATGGATGATGATGCGCGCAGTCGAAGGCAGACTCAACCGCCGCTCGAAGAGAAGGGAGGATTATGAGGAGTGGACTGTCTAGTCTATCACCTCCCCGGTGTGATACAACCAGAGCATGATCCGCCCCTCGCGCGCGCGATTTTTAATGGAAGCCCAGCCTGAGCCGCTGGCGCTCACGCTGCCGCTCCCTGAGGCAGACGCCTTCGAGCTGTATCGCCGGATCAGGCAGCCGGGCCGGCCCTCGTTCCTGCTGGAGAGCGGCAAGGGCACCGAGGCCATCGCGCGTTATTCCTTCTTGGGCAGCGATCCTTACTTGGTCTTCGCCGGCGAGGAGGACCGCTATGAGCTGCGCGCCCGCGATCGGTCCACCGTCCATGAGGGCGATCCCTTTGCCGCCCTTGCAGGACTGCTTCGAGCGTCCCGGATGCCCCGTCCGGAGGGCCTGCCGCCGTTTTTCGGCGGCGCGGTCGGGTTGCTCAGCTACGACCTCGTGCGCCGATTTGAGCAACTGCCCAGTCTGACGCCTGACGATTTGCACATGCCTGACCTGCTGTTCGCCTTCGTGGACCTGGTCGCAGCCCTCGACCACCAAGCCAACCAGCTCCACGTGATGTTCGCCCCCCCGCTTGAACGGCTGCTGGGCGAGCCCCGCGAAAAGCTCTATCGGGAAGGTTGCGACCGTCTGGCTGAACTGGAAGCCAGGCTCTCGGCTCCCGCCTTGCCCCTCGATCACGATGTACCGACCGAGTGTGTGGTCACACCGGACCAGAGTCGCGCCTCCTACATGGAGCAGGTCCGGCGGTGTCAGGACTATATCCGCGCCGGAGACATTTACCAGGCGAACCTCTCCCACCGTTTCACGATCGAGCTGGGCGCCCCCTCACCTTCTCCTCTCCCCCGAGGCGGGGGAGAGGGTTGGGGTGAGGGGATCGGCCTTGCCCTCCACGCCCGACTGCGGGCGGTGAACCCGTCTCCCTTCTCCGCCCTGTTCGACTGCGATGACCTGTGTCTGGTCAGCTCCTCCCCCGAACGGCTGGTCCGGCTCAACGGCCGGCTGGCGGACACCCGTCCGATCGCCGGGACTAGGCCGCGAGGCCGGAACCTGCCCGAGGACCGGCGCCTGGCGGAAGAACTCCTGACCAACCAGAAGGAACGGGCCGAGCACCTGATGCTGGTCGATTTGGAACGCAACGACCTGGGCCGCTGCTGCCGCTACGGCACCGTCACGGCGGACGAGTTCATGGTCATCGAGCGCTATTCGCACGTCAGCCACATCGTGTCCAATGTGAGCGGGGTGCTGCGCGAGGGACTGGACGGATTCGACCTGATCCGCTCGGTCTTTCCCGGCGGCACGATCACCGGCGTCCCCAAGATCCGCTGCATGGAGATCATCGAACGCCTGGAGCCGGTCCGGCGCGGCCCCTACACCGGCTCGCTCGGCTATCTGAGTTGGTCCGGCGATCTGGACCTGAACATCCTGATCCGCACCCTGGTGCTGACCAAAGGGCGCGGCTACTTGCAGGTCGGCGCCGGCATCGTGGCCGATTCCGACCCAGATCGCGAGTATGACGAGACCTTGTTCAAAGCCGAAGCGCTGCTCAAGGCCCTAAGAGCCGATAGCTTATAGCGTATGGCTTATAGCCTATGGCCTTGAGAGAAGAGCATATGGCCTATGGCGTATGGCCCAATCGTTCGTGCTATAAGCCATAAGCTCTTGATGCTCGTGCTATACGCTATACGCCATATGCTCTTTGGTCTCACTCCATGTGGATTTTTTTAAACGATCGCTTTGTGGATCAGAAAGAGGCGGTGGTCTCGGTCTTTGACCACGGATTCCTCTATGGAGACGGGGTCTATGAGACCCTCCGTTCCTATGGCGGCCGCTTCTTCATGCTCCAGCCGCACTTGGCCCGCCTGCAACGTTCGGCCCGCCTGATCGGGCTGGAGCTGCCGATTCCGCTGGACGAGTGGCCTCCCCTGCTGCACGAGGCTCTTGATCGCAACGAGCTTCAGGACGCCCACCTGCGCATCACCATCTCGCGCGGCGAAGGAGAGCTCGGCCTGGACCCGGCCCTCTGCCGACGCCCCACCCTTGTCATCATGGCCAGGCCCTTGGCGCGTTATCCGGATCGTTTGTTCGAAGAGGGGGTCAGCTTGGCGATCGTGGCGGTCCGGCGAAATCCGGTGTCGGCCCTGTCCCCCCGGATCAAATCTTTGAACTTCCTGAACAACATCCTGGCCAAGCAGGAAGCGGCCAGAGCCGGAGCCTTCGATGCTCTGATGTTGAATGCCGAGGGGCTTCTCACCGAAAGCACGACGAGTAACTTGTTCTTCGCGCGTGAAGGCCGCCTCTATACCCCTTCCATCGACTGCGGCATTCTGGACGGGATTACCAGAGAGGTCGTGCTGACCCTCGCACGAGAGGCGGGCATCCAGACCGAGGAAGGCCGCTATTCGATCGAGGCTCTTGCGCGGGCTGAAGAAGCCTTTCTGACCAATACCTCGATGGAAATTATGCCGGTCTGCTCCATCGACAGGCAGCCCGTCGGCTCCGGCCGGCCCGGCCCCTTGACCCGACAGCTCCGAGACCTCTTCAAAGCCAACTTCGCCCGCTTTCTCAGCCCGTCGCGCAGCTAATTGCCGGTGGACAGCCTAGCGCTGCTCCAACTATTTGGACCAACGACCGCCTCCCTCACCCTCCCCTCTCCCCCTGGCAAGGGGGAGAGGACCAAGGTGAGGGGGCTTCGGAGCCGATTTGGCTCATCAAGTTGGAACAACACTAGGATGATTAAGTGCCTGACTGATTCACCCGATAACGGAGCTATGGGTCCCCGTCCGACGTACACAGTGGGCTGTCGAAAATTCACGAAGTTTTTGACAGACTCGGGGCTCGGTGCTAGGGTTTTGCGCATGAACGGAAGCAAGCGTCCATTGCCTCCTGGACAGATCGGCCGGTCAGCGCTGGCAATCGGCTTCGTGGCGGCCACGTGGCTGCTGCTCGCGACGGCCCTGCCGGCGGCCGCTAGGGACGACATCTTCTACAGCTACGTGGATCGGCACGGGACGATTCACTTCACCAACGTCCCGAACGACCCTCGGTTCAAGCGGATTGTGCAGCGATCGCCCTATTTTAGGCACCGGCTGAGCCCGGCCCAGTTGGAACAAGCCATCGCCCGCCATGCGCAACGACACAGGCTGGAGCCGGCGCTGCTGCGGGCGGTCATCAAAGCCGAGTCCGATTTCGATCCCTACGCCGTGTCCAGGGCCGGCGCGGTCGGCCTCATGCAGCTCATGCCGCACACAGCGGGCCGGCTGGACGTGCAGGATTCCTATGATCCGGAAGACAATATCGGCGGGGGGCCCGCTATCTGCGGTTCTTACTGAATCGATATCAGGGGAATCTGGTTTTGGCCTTGGCAGCCTACAACGTCGGCGAGAAGGTGGTGGACCAACACCAAGCGGTCCCGCCGATTCGGGAGACCAGACTCTATGTCGCGAAGGTGCTGGGCTACTATCGAATCTGCTTGCGCGCCGATCGGCTGATCAATCGCGCCAGGCAACTGCAGGCCCAGCTCAGCCTGCTGACTGCCCTTTCCCGCCCGAGCCAGCCGCCGCTCGTCGTATCCTGGACCGCTCCAAGCCACTGAGCAAGACGTCCGCCTCCACCCGGCTGTGCTGGTTCCATCCCGGCCGCTGCTTGTTCGGGCAATCCGCTCGGTAATGAGCGCCCACGCTGTTCTCCCGCCAGAGGGCCGCTTCCGCGATGCAGTGGGCCACTTGCACCATGTTCTTGACCTCGAGGTCGCGCCGCGTGCCGAACGGCCGCGCGACCGCCCGTTCCCACCGTGACAGTTGCGCGACCGCGCTGACCAAGGACTCGCGCGTACGCACCAGTCCCACTTTCCCCCACATGAGCCGGCGCAGCGAGCTGCGGAGCTTGTCGGCATCCTCCATCGCCTCCAGCGGGCCTTCAGCCAGATCCCAGGGAGACGGCAGCGGCACCACCGAGCCGGCGACGTGACCGGCAAACCTAGTCGCTGCCTGGGCCGCCCTCGCGCCGAAGACCAATCCTTCGAGCAGCGAGTTGCTGGCCAGCCGGTTCGCCCCATGCACCCCGCTGCAGGCGACCTCCCCGGCCGCGAACAGGCCCGGGAGGCTGGTCGCCCCGTCCGTATCGGTCTTCACGCCCCCCATCAGGTAATGGGCGCTGGGAGAGACCGGAATCCATTCTTCGGTGATGTCGATATCGTAACGGAGGCAGGTCGAGTAAATCGTCGGGAAGCGTCGCTTTACGAAGTCCGCGTCCAGGTGCGTCACGTCCAGATAGACGTGGCGCGAGCGGGTGGCCGCCATCTCGGACCAGATCGCCCGCGCGACGATATCCCGCGGCGCCAGCGCGCCGGCCTGGTGGTAGCGGCGCATGAACGGCTCCCCCTTGATGTTGCGGAGCTGTCCCCCTTCGCCACGGATCGCTTCCGAGAGCAGGAAGGGCGGGCTCGACGGCAGGTAGAGGGCCGTCGGGTGAAACTGCACGAACTCCATGTCTTCCAGGACTGCCCCGGCCCGGAAGGCCATGGCCATGCCGTCTCCGGTGGCGTTGGGCGGGTTGGTCGTGCGCGCGTACATTTGTCCCGCCCCGCCGGTGGCCAGGAGGACCGCCGAGGCCGGGATCACGGCCCGATTCCCGGTCCCCTCGTCGAGCACCAGCGCCCCCCGGCAGACCCCGCCGACCACGACCAGGTCCACCGTAAAGTGGCGTTCGAGCCACTGGATGCGCTTCTGCCGGCGCGCCTGGGCCATCAGGACCCGCACCATCTCGTTGCCAGTGGCGTCGCCGCGCGCGCGCAGAATTCGGCTGCGGCTGTGGGCGGCCTCTTTGGCAAAGGCGAATTTTTCTCCGACCTTGTCGAACCGCGCCCCCCAGGCAATCAATTCCTGAATCCGGTCCGGCCCTTCTCCCACCAGCACCCGCACCGCTTCCTGCCGGCAGAGGCCGCGACCGGCCTTGACCGTGTCGGTCAGATGGATGGCAACGTCATCCTCCTCGCTCAAGGCTACGGCGACGCCGCCCTGGGCGTAGATCGAACTGCTTTCCAGAGGATGGCCCTTGGTCAGCATCAACGCCCGCCCGTACCGGCTCAGCTCGATCGCCGCACGCAGGCCGGCCACGCCGCTCCCGATCACCAGAAACTCGGCTTCCGGCGCCCGCGCCGCTCGAAGAGGAATGGCGCCCCTCCGCATCACGATGGCCCGCTCTTTTGGGACTCGGAGGTCGCCTTGCGCGCCGTCATGCCGAACGGCACGTCGCCCTCGACGCTTTTCAAGAGGATGGAGTGCATCCCCACAAAACGCAGGACCCCATGTCCCCTCTCCGGGGAGCCCGCCTCGTCCTGCTTCTTCTTCCATTTACCCTGCCAGTGGACGAACACGTCGATCGCGTCCCCATCGATGACGATCCGATCGATCGAGATGTCCAGCGTGATCTCCTCGAAGCTGTCGAAGTCCTTTGCGACATCCACTTCCACCCGATCGAGCAGCGCGGACGGCAGCAGCAGCGCCCGGAAGCCGGACGCATCCCGCTTGGCATAAGCCTGCTGCAGATCCTCGACCGTCGCGGTGATCTTCTGATAGCGCGCATGGTCGGCCGGATACCGGGGTTCCTTGGCAAAGCAGCCGGCCAGCAAGACGAGGCAGAGGAGGGACAGCCACGGCGGAGTGCAGAACGATGGATGCTGGGTGCTGGATGCTGAATGCTGAGTGTGGAAATCAGGATGTCCGTTGTTCATCATTCATCGCTCCTCATTCATCGTTGTTTTGAACAGCCTGCCGCAGTATAGGGAGGGGTGATGGAGGCGTCAAGCCGCTTGCTTTTGATGGCCAAACCTTTTACACTCTCGCCCGGTACCTTTGGAGCCTTTCATCGTAACGGGCAACGGAGACTAGGCATGGCCAGCGTCCTCAAGAAGCGCCGGAAAAAGATGCGCAAGCACAAACATAAAAAGCTGCGCAGACGGCAGAAGTTCCTGCGTCGCAAAAATTGAGCGCGGCTTCATAGAAAGCTGGAGGTCGACATGCCGGAGGGAAGGAAAGCCCGCATCCGAGTCCGAACGGTCAACGGCACTTACGTCGGAGAATTTTTCATCCCGCCGATGCGGAATCGCGTGTCTGACGTGCTCAACGAAGAACAGCGGCTGTTCATCAACCTCACCGATGTCACCATCGACGACACCGCGCGGGCCGACTTCGTCTCCCTGAACAAGAACCTGATCGAGTCCATTACGCAACTCTAGCGCGGAGTTATCAGTTTCTCAGTTTTCAGTTTTCAGTTCTCAGTCTTCAATCCTCAGGTCTCCCGCAATCCCTCTGTGATTCTGCGAACTGAACACTGACAACTGACGACTTCCAATGTCCTACTACTCCCGCTTCTATCCGTTTCTGAAGCCCTCCCTGCCCCGGATGACCGGCGCGGCGCTCTTGGTCATGGCCGTGGCCCTCCTCAACCTGGCCCTGCTTCGCTTGGCCGGAGTCCTCTGGGATCTCATCACCGTCGCGCGCGACGTGAGCGGCATGACCCGCGCGATCGGGCTCTTTCTGGGTTTGATGATCGTCCAAGGGCTCCTGTCGATGGGTCACAGCTACCTCACGGCGCAAGTGTCGCAACGCATCATGGCCGGCTTCCGGACACACGTGTTCGCGCATCTGCAGACGCTCTCGCTGAGCTTCTTCGCCAAGCGCCGGACCGGCGAGATCCTCTCCCGGCTGATGAACGACGTGAACGTCATCCAGAGCACAGTGACCGAGACGCCGATCGACTCGGCCAAACAAGTGGTCACCTTCGTCGGCGGCGTGGCCTTCCTGCTGTACATGAACTGGCGCCTTTGCCTGTTGATTCTCCTGCTCCTGCCGATCCTGGTCTTGGTGGCCCGCTTCTTCGGCAGGCGATTGAAGGCCCTGTCCACGTCCATCCAGGACCAGACCGCTTCGATCACCACGCTGGCGGAGGAAGTGCTTTCCGGCATCCGGGTCGTCAAATCGTTCGTGCAGACCGGCCGGGAATCACGCCGTTTCGCCAGCCGGATCGACCAGGCGCAGCACATCGCCCTCCGCCGGGCGGCCGTGATGGCGATCTTCGTCCCGACCATCACCCTGTTGACCTTCGCCGCCGCCGCCGCGGTCCTGTGGTATGGAGGCCGGCAGGTGATCGACGGGTCGGTCTCGCCGGGCGACCTGTTCGCGTTCGTGCTGTTCGCCGGCATCCTGATCGGCCCCTTCGGCTCGGCGGCCAGGGTCTTTGCGCAGATCAAGGAAGCGCAGGGTGCCATGCAGCGGGTCTTCGAGATCCTGGACCAACAACCGGAGGTGCAGGATCGGCCGGACGCCGTGGATCTGCCGCCGATCAGCGGCCACGTGGAGACGCACCACGTCAGCTTCGCCTATGACCCGCGCCAACCGGTGCTGTCAGACGTTTCCTTCGAGGCCAAACCGGGCGAGATGGTCGCGATCGTGGGACCGACCGGGGCGGGCAAGACGACGCTTGTGAACCTCTTGCACCGTTTCTATGATCCTACCGAAGGCGCGATCACCATCGATGGTTATGACTTGCGCAAGGTCCGGCTGGAAAGTCTCTACCGCCAGATTGCGCTGGTGCCGCAGGAATCGATCCTGTTCGGGGGCACCATCCTGGACAACATCCGCTACGGCCGCGAGACCGCGACGGAGGAGGAAGTGATCGCGGCCAGCCGGGCCGCCAACGCGCACGATTTCATCATGGCGACGCCGGACGGCTACCGGACGATCGTCGGCGAGAAAGGCGTGAACCTGTCGGGCGGGCAGCGTCAGCGGCTGGCGATCGCGCGGGCCGTGCTCAAGAACCCGCGGATCCTGATTTTGGACGAGGCGACCTCAGCCCTGGACTCGGAATCCGAGCGGCTGGTCCAGGAGGCGTTGGACCGGCTGATGGAAGGACGCACGACCTTTCTTATCGCCCACCGGCTGACCACCATCCAGCAGGCCGACCGGATTCTGGTGCTGAACAAGGGCCGGATCGTGGAGGAAGGCACCCACGCGTCGCTGATGGAGCGGAAAGGACTCTACCACTACCTGTATACGCTGCGCCTAGCGGAAGGCGAGGGGTTAGAGGCAAGTGGCGAGCGGCTCTAGGATAGACCTGCCACCCAACCCCTTGCCTCTCGCCCCTAGCCTCTAGCCCGGAACTTCATCTCACTTTTGAGAAATCCGCCTCGAACTCGGTCATTTTGCCGTCAGGGAAAAAAACAACCACCTTCGTCTTGGCATTGGAGTCGAAACTGTCATAGGCAAACCGCGCTGTGAAGCGAGTCCGGTAGGCCGGCCCCTGCCCTTCATTCTTGCGACCCTTGTCCGGCGGACTCGCATCGACCGGCTTGACCGTCTTGGAGCCCTGCTGGAGCGCGATCTGCACGCCATCCGCGAAATACTCGTCATCCCCGCACAGTTGCACTTCCATCTCCAGATTCGGCATGTCCAGATATTTCCGGATCTTGTCATCCGGCATCCGGACGTCGGTTTTCTGCTTCTTTGATTCGGTGGCCTCCTTGCGACCAAACGATTCCAACCAGTACCGCTTGGTCCGCAAGACTGCGCTGGCGCCGCAGGGGTCCTTTTCCGGATCAGCCCCCACCCGCGTCGCCAGGGCTGCCTGCTGCAAGAGCTTCTTCACATCCTCCGGCGTGTTGGCCTTCTCCATCGGCTCGCGGCCGGCAGCCAGGGCTTTCTTGGCTTCTTCCATCGTGAGCTTGACGTCGATGGCATATACCGGATGCGCCGCCCAGGCCACCACTGCCCATGCGCCGATGAGCACACCGAGCCCTACCCTGACCCTCAACGACAGCGCTCCTTGCATGACTCCCGACCCCATAACGGCCTCCATACCAAGCTTGCTTGAGCCGCCACGTTCGATCAACTCGTGGCGGATCGTTACTTTGCCTCCAGTACATATCCTGGATCAATTAGGCCAATCGGGCGTCATTGTAAGGAAACGGCCAGTCCAAAGCAACGCTGAACGATGAACGACTCAGAGTAAACAGTTCTCAGTTTACGGTTATCAGTTTCTGAGTTTTCTAGAACTGAAAACTGACAACTGATGACTGACGACCTTCATCATTCCGCATTCATCGTTCAGCACTCAGCGTTGGAAGACCGCCCAGTTCGGATAGGGCTTGTCACGATAGAGCTGCTCCACGGTGATCGGCAGGGCCACTCCCCGCTTCTGGAGCAGGCCGGCCACCAGCCGGAGCGGCAACCCGACCGCCGCCGTATAGTCGCCTTCGATACGCTCAATGAACCGGCCGCCGACCCCTTGAATCGAATAGGCCCCGGCTTTGCCCAGACACTCCCCCGTGTGCAGGTAGGCCTCCAGTTCCGCCTCATCGAACGGCCGCATCCAGACCAGGACCGTCTCAACCGCTGCATCCTGGACTGCATCGGATCGCCGAAGGAGCGCCACCGCCGTATGGATCACATGGGCGCGCCCGCGCAGACGCAGGAGCATGGACCGCGCGTCGGTGAGGCCGGATGGTTTTCCCATCACCTCGCCGTCGAGCGCGATCAGCGTGTCACTCCCGAGGATCAAGCTACCCGGGAACCGCGCCGCGCACGATCGGGCCTTGCCCTCGGCAAACATCGTCGCCTGCTCATCTGGAGAACCGTCCCGGCTTAGGCGCTCGATGAAACTCGGCTCTGCGACCTGGAAGGGAACTTGGAGAAGGGCCAAGAGGTCTTTCCGACGCGGAGAAGTCGAGGCCAGAATCAGGGACATGGATCAGGCGCAGGAAAGAGACGCGGGCGGTGCGGAGCGAGCCGGGACATCGGCCACGGCAGCGGATAGCGGCTCGGACAGCGCATAGTCCGCCACGATCCGCTCGACGTCGGCGCTGCTGGAGGCACGGACCATCCGGGCCCGCATCGCCGCGGCGTGGGGAAAACCCTTGCAGTACCACCCCAGATGCTTGCGCATGCGCGGGAACCGATCGTTTCCGAACAGGGCCTCGAACTGGCGCGCATGCTCGAGCATCACCCGGAACCGCTCGACGCGATCCGCCTGAACATCGAAACGCTCGCCGAGCCGCGGGCCGGTCGCTTCCGAACCGTTGGCAAGGGCGCGCGCCGCTTCCTTGTTCCGGAAAAACCAGGGGGTGCCCAACGCTCCCCGACCGACCAGCACCCCCTGGACCTGCGCCTCGCGAATCCTGTCCGCCACGTCCTGCATGGACTGGATGTCGCCGTTGCCAACGAGCAACGTCTCCGTGCCGCCGGCGACGCGAGCCGCCCGTCCGATCGCAGCCCAATCCGCCGCCCCTCGGTACATCTGCTGGAGCGTTCTGCCATGCACCGAAATGACCGCCGGCCGCTCTTCCAGCAGATGGCTGATCCACTGTTCGATGACCACCGAGTCATAGCCCAATCTGGTTTTGACCGACAGGGGGATAGACCGGCGTGGAACATCCGGACGGCCGCTCCGGTTCACATTCATGGCCCGGATCAGCTCCACGCGGGCTTGCTTGAGTCCGACCGCCGCCACCGGTTGGCCGCCGGCCCAATCCGTGATCCCCTGGCGCGCCGCCCTCATGATCTCGTGGGCCAGGTCCGGCGTCTTAATCAACCCGGCCCCAGATCCGGAGGAAGCCACGTTGCGGGATGGGCAGCCCATGTTGATGTCCAGCCCGTCGAAGCCTAACTCGCACACGACATGGGCCGCTTGATAGAAGAGCGCCGGATCCTTTCCATACAACTGCGCCACCACCGGCCGCTCTTCTTCACTGAAAATCAGCGACGAGAGCAGAAAGTCCGGCCCGCGGCAGATGTCCCCGACGCTCGTAAACTCCGTAAAGGTCACGTCCGGCCGGCCCTGCCGGGCCACGACCAGCCGAAAGGCGGCATCCGTCACTCCATCCATAGGAGCCAGGCCGATGACGGGCTGCGGAAGCCGGGCCCAAAAACCGGCGTGAGACGTGACAGGTGAGAGGTGAACGGTTTCTGAGGATGGCATTTCTTTTAACTTTTCACGCTTCACTTTTCACCTTTTACGCGACAGGCCTCACCTGCTCGCAGGCTGCGCCATAGGCCTCTCGCAGCACGGTCGCCTCTCTGACCGCTGTCTCGATCGCCTCCGGGAGGACTTCCCGGACAAACGCCTCAAACCGCTCGATCTTGAGCAGGAAAAAATCATAGGGAGCCGGCGACCGGCGCGGCTCACGCACCCAGTAGCGCACAAAAGACTCAAGCGCGATATCCGCCTGGTCCAGCCGGCGGCAGGTTTCGGGAAACATATCGCGCAGATCGCCGCCCCAGTACAGAATTTCATGGGGGAGATAGGTTTGGCGATAGGCTTCCAGGGCGCCCGGCTCCAGGTCAAGCGCGGGCAAACCCAACGGCGGATCAGTCCATCGCTTCCCCGTGACGAGGCCGGCATAGCGATCGTACTGAGCCAACAACTCTTGTTTGCCGGTGTGCGCTTGTCGATCCTCCGCAACAGGCTGCGTGAGCCTTCCGGCCTGCCGTTCGGCATGAAGAGCCGGACGCCCTGCATCCTGCCGAGCCGGTTGAACCGGCCGGCTCAGAGCATCCCACGAGGCGAACCGTTCCGTGAACTGCTGGAACTCCTGCACGATCTGCAGCACGGTCTTGTTGTCCACCTCCAGCGCAATCCCTTTCAGGCAGCGAAGCTGCGGGTGGGCCAGCACGCGCTTCAGCATGTCGAACAATAATCCGGGAATCGGCGCCCCATGCGCATCAAGCCACCTGGGAGAGCCGGCTGGATCAGATGCCTTGCCACCCGCTTCATGCAGGGCCAGGCCGGCCACGTGAATCTGCACGACCCGCTCCATCGGGAAGACATCCAGAAACTCGGCAAGGAACTCAGTCAGCCCTTTTCGACGGGCTTCGCCCGAGTAGCGGTAGACCGTCCAGAGGTGCCCGATGTCCAGGACCATCCCGCAGGGGGTCCGGTCCGCCACGCGGCGAAAAAACTCCGCAACCGGCAGATCGCCGAAGGCGAAGTAGGTCAAGGGCGGCAGCTCTAAGAGGAACAGAGGGACACGACCAGTCGGCGCAGGCATCTGCCGGTCGAGATGGTCCTGCACGAGCCTGATATGCTCCGCTGTCACCTCGACACTCGCCTGCGTATACAGCGGCGGCAGATAGGTCCCGAAGGCATAGCCGGCCATCTGCTTGGAGGCACATTCGTGGTTGATCCAATGACAGCCGAGCGTCCCCAGATGCGCAGCCGCCGTAGCCAGCTCATGATCGAGGTGATAGGCTGTGTCCATGTCCGGTTGTGTCACCCACAAGCCTTCTGCGTGATATTCCAACAAGCAGGCCGGCAAGCGCTGCCGAACGGCAGCCAGAGCCGGCTGCGACGCCTTGAAGATTTCCAAATACCCATAGGCCAGGGAGCACTGCTCCAAGGCATCGACTAGCTCGAATAGGTCCGGCTGATAGACGTCCACGGACAGGCCAAGGCCGTGACGGGGGATCAGCGACACCCGTTGGAGAAATTCCTGGTCAACCGGCGCCATGTCTTCCTCAAGAACAGCCACGAAGCATCAGTGTAATCGGGGGAGCAGGATTTGACAAGCCGCCCCCTCGCCCGGCCCGCTCCTGGTTTGCTCTTTTCCCTCGAAGGCCTGTTATCCAGCCGGGCAGTCATGCTATCCTGTGCATCTGTCTATGAACCGCGCCCATCCGCACTATAACCCGGCACAGCTCCCTGATGTCATCTTGTACCACGCGGAATGCGCCGATGGGTTCGGCTCGGCTTGGGCCATTTGGAAGAACTTTCCATCGGCCCGGTTCATTCCCGTCAAGCACGGCGTGCCCCCGCCGGAGGGCCTGGCCGGGCGGCACATCCTCATCGTGGACTTCAGCTACGAACGAGCCGTGTTGGAGACCATCGCCCGCCAAGCCGCCAGCTTGCTCGTGTTGGACCACCACATCACCGCACAGAAGGGGCTGGCCGGCCTGCCCTACGTCTACTTTGACCAGAAAAAATGCGGGGCCGTGTTGGCCTGGGAATGGGCTCACGAAGAGCCGGCGCCCTGGCTGCTCCAGTACATCCAGGACAAGGACCTCTGGGCGTGGGCCTTGCCCGGCAGCCGGGAGATCAACGCCGCCTTGACCTCCTATCCATTCGATTTTCACCTGTGGGACAGCCTCCGCCGGGACACGCTGGAGGCGGAAGGGCGGGCTATCCTGCGCTACGAAAACGAGCTTGCCGGCAAGATCGCCGCGGCAGCCGTGATGGTTTCCTTCCAGGGCATGACCGTCCCGGCGGCCCAGAGTTCCGTCTTGACGAGCCAGATCGGCGAACGGCTGTCCAAGGGACATCCCTTCTGCATCATCTGGCACGATCGGGACGGCCGCCGCTACTACAGCCTCCGCTCGACTGCGGAGGGGGCCGATGTCGGAGCCATCGCCAGCGCTCATGGAGGCGGCGGCCATACTCACGCCGCCGGCTTCTCGGTGCCTCTCGACCTGGACAGCCAGGACCCTTTGGCTCCGCTGAAACATGGTAAAGGCTAGTGGCAAGTGGCGAGCGGCAAGAGGCGATGGCTCCTCGATCGTTTCCCATTGCCTCTAGCCCCTAGCCTCTCGCCAACAGTTTTTCTATGATCCCTCTCCACGACGACAACCCGACCGAGATCACCCCCCTCGTCACCATCGCTTTCATTGTCGCCTGCGTGCTGGTGTTCTTTTACCAAGTCTCACTGCCCAACGATCAGGGCGAGGCCTTTGTCTTTCATTACGGCGCCATCCCCGCCGTGGTGTTCGGGCAACCCGCTGCCCTCCCGCCTGAAGCGGCGGGCCTGCCGGCCTTTGCCAGCCTCCTGACCAGCATGTTCCTGCATGGGGGCTGGATGCACCTGATCGGCAACATGCTCTATCTCTGGATCTTCGGCAACAATATCGAGGACGTGATGGGGCACGTGAAGTTCGTGATCTTTTACACGACGTGCGGGGTTCTGGCAGCCCTCAGCCACGCGATCACCGAGCCTTCCTCCACCGTGCCGATGGTGGGGGCCAGCGGGGCCATTTCAGGCGTGCTGGGCGCCTATCTCTTGCTGTTCCCGCGCGCCCAGGTGCTCGTGCTGATCCCGCTCGGCATGTTCACCCGCATGATGTACGTGCCGGCCGGGTTCGTTCTGGGCTTCTGGTTCGTGCTGCAACTGTTAAGCGGGGGCATGAGCCTGGGACGGGAAGGCGGAGGCGTGGCCTTCTTCGCGCATGTCGGCGGGTTCCTGGCCGGCATGGCCCTGATCGGCCTCTTCAAAGGTCCCGAGGTCCGCTTCTTCGCCCCCGCCCGCCACCGTTCCTGGCGCAGCTCCGAATGGTAGCATCGCCATAATATCTGGGAAAGTGGAATTACCGAATATTAGTAGTTCCACACTAACTCTCCTTAAAAATTCCGATTATCATGGCTTCCCTCTGATAGCTTTCCTTTGAGGGCATGGGCTAACGCCCAGGCTTCATTTGCCTTTGCGGCCAGGAACGTCACGTGGCCCATCTTGCCAAGGCAATGCTGATCACCTTGGAGCAGGTAGCACGGTGATCTCCGGCATCGGATAATCCTTGGCGTTGCCTGTGGCCACCGACGCACCCTCGACCAATGCCGTTGCCGCGATCAAGCAATCGGCCAAATCCAACCGCCGCTGCCTCATTCTGTTTTTGAAGTGCCCTGCCAGTTCGGCGATCGTTCTCGTGATCGAAAAGATCACCAATCCATCGAGGAGGTCAGCGGTGGCCTCGTTTTCCTCCGGACGCATCCCCGCATAGAGCTCCGCGACCGAGATCACCGAGCAACAAGGGATCGAGCGGTCGGTCACTTCATCGAGAAACGCTTTGGTTGCGTGGCGGCCCCTCAGAGCATCAATGAGCACATCCGTGTCCAGAATAATCTTGCTCATCGAGCCTTCAGCCGTTTGAGGCGAGAGGACCGGCGCAGGGATCGGACAAAATGCCGCGCCCCCCTTGCGAGCTCAGGATGCTCCTGACCCTTCCAAGTTCCAAAACTGCGCTGCAGGGCCTGCTTGAATTTGATCCGCTTGAGCTCGTTGCGCAACGCTTCCCCTACGACCTTGCTTTGTTCTCCCTTCGGAACGGTTTTCTTCAATTCCTCCAGGAGATCTTCCGGCAGGGTGAAGTTGGCTTGTTTCGTGACCGTTCCCATAGCACCTCCTCTACCTATATAACTGCCTATATGATGGCGCGGTGTGGGCAGAATGTCAAAAGAATTACGGGTGGGAAGGGCAAGAGAAGCCACACCGGTACCAACTTCTTTTACACTTTTTCCCACCCTGGGCCTCGGCTGGACGGGATGGAACTCAAACAGGGGTGGCCGGGCTGATTCCCTAACTGCGCGCGTCCAGCGAGCACTTTCCGAAGTGCGCGATGCGCGAGCACGGGGGATTAGCCTGGTCGCCTCGTTCCTCCGCCACAGCCGAGGCCCTTCTACCCATACCCTTTGATGTATTCGTCGATCCGCTTGTATTCGTTCAGCGTGAGCCGCTGGTCCCGCAACAGGGCCAAGGCCAGGTACTTCACTTTCCTGACATGGGCCTGATACCGCTTGGTCTCCGGCTGAGCCGTCGTGATTCGGTAGGCCCGCACCGCCCGGTTGACCGCGTGCACCAGGCGATGCGTGAGGTAATTGCGGACGAATTGGCGGGACACAGTGAAGAGGGCGTACACCAACGTGAGATACGTCCCGATGCCCGTGAGCGTATGGGGATCGAGGAAAAACGGCGGGTCATGGTTGTAGAACCGGAGCGCCCCTTCGTGCAGGGGGTAGTAGAGGTCCCTCTCCGGCGTGCTGCCTGAGGCTTTGGCCGCATTGAACGGAATATCGTGCAGGATGTTGTGAATCTGGTGAGAGAGCTTGGAGGCGATCTCATAGACCTCGACGTCGCTGAGCTCGGTTGACGCGGCCAGGATCGTCGTGGTCCCAACCGTTGGAATGTCTTTGTGAAGATGGGGATAGGTCGCGGCTGGAATCTTGAGTTGGTCCAGATAGGGGTACAGCAGTTCCAGCATGGGCGCATTCTCCACCGTTAAAAAGTGAAACTGGTCGGACCGCGCGAGTTTCTGCATCGCCTCGGCATTCAGCCCGATTAAAAAGAACCCCACGTCGATCTTGCCGGCGAGCATCTGGTCGATCGCCTCTTCCGCGCCGAGCTCCTTCCCCTGGCGATCCAGCGCCATGCCATAGTGGGCCAGCACCAGGCTCGCGACAAATTCGGTCGCGCTTCGCTCAGGCCCCAGGTAAACCCTTGTCGGGGCCTTGATGTCGCGGACGTCGGAAAAGCCCAGGGTTTTTCGCGCGACAATGTGCAGGGGAGCCTTGTACAGCGGCATCAAGGCCCGCAATCGCACCTCGTCGGCTTGCGTCCGCTTGCGCGGCAGCTTGAGAGCAGTCGGCAGCGGACAACGGGGGCCGGCCTCCACGCGTAGGGGCAGCCCGTCTTCCACCAGGCTCAAATGGGCAATGCCGTGGTTCATATAGAAAATATTGTCGAGCGAGCCGCAGGATTCGGTGGGCACGAAGTCAGGCACGACGTTGAGATGCACCAGCCGCTCCAGCTTGTCCGGCCAGTTGAGGGTATCGGCGAATCGGGGACCCAGCAGATAGTGGGTGCCGCCTTGGGGACCGGTGAAGAGGTAGTAATTAGTCTGGGTGCGCTCGATGAGCGCACTTGCGCTATAGCCCAGTGGGATCACGACCAGGAACAACAGGTAGAACCATTTCGTGTGTTGGAGCGCCCATTGGAAGGCAGGCCGGTACCGCAACCGTCTGAAAGCTGTACTGCCCTGCTTGACGACCCGATACCGCATGGTCCGTTTAGGAGGCATCCTGCCTCGTCATGGTGGCATGGCCTGGGGCGGATGTCAAAACGGCAAGGATTCGGTCGGCGAACGTCTCAACGTGGCTGGAAGGGAAATTCTGCGAAGCCAGGGGAATAGACGAACGATAATGGCGAGGACGCGGCCAGGCTTTCCACGTTCAGCCCGGGATCTGAGTACGTCGTGGATCTTTTCGATCAGGGCCTGCGGCGTGAACGGCTTTTGGAGAAACAAGACGCCGGGCCCGAGCATCCCCCGATCGCCGATCACGTCGTCCGTGTAGCCGGACATGAACAAGACCTTGACGGAAGGCCGCAAGGCTTTGACCCGTTCCACCAACGGCGCTCCGATGAGACCGGGCATGATGACATCACTCAACAACAGGTGAATGGACCCCGCGTACTGCTGGCAGACTTGCAGGGCTTCCTCCCCGTGACCGGCCTCCAAGACGGTATAGCCATACTCCTCCAGGATGATCCTGACGAGCTCCCGCACCCCCGGCTCGTCATCCACCACCAGGATGGTGGCGGTTTCCGAAACAGCCGGGTGGGCGATGGCGGCCGCTCCTTCAGAAACGGTCTCTTCTCCTTCTTGATTGATCCGGGGGAAGTAGAGCCGGATCGTCGTTCCTTCCTGCGGTGCCGACTCGACCTCGATGAAGCCCCCGCACTGCCTTACGATCCCATAGACCGCCGCAAGACCCAACCCTTTCCCTGCCTCCTTCGTCGTGAAGAAGGGCTCGAACATGTGGGCTCTGGTCTCGGCATCCATCCCCAGGCCGGTGTCCCGGACGGTCAGCACCACGTAAAGACCGGGCTGAACTCCTTCGCGCTGACGAGCGGCGGTGCGCTCCAGCTCGACGTTCGCCGTTTCAATCGTGAGCGTGCCGCCTTGCGGCATGGCCTCCTTGGCGTTGGTGGCCAGGTGCAAGAGTGCCTGCTTAAGCAGCCCGCAGTCAGCCTTGATTTTTCTCAGATAAGGCTCACGCCGGAGCACCAGCTCGATGCGCTCGCCGGCCAGCCAGTAGAGCATCCGCTCCGTTTGCTCGACCACCCTGTTGAGATCCACAAGGACGGGCTGAACGGTCTGCCTGCGACTGAAGGTCAAGAGTTCCCGGGTCAGGCCTGCCGCCCGTCCCCCGGCGGTTTTGATCTGCTCGATGCCGGCCCGGCTTGGATCGTTGGACGCGAGTCCGGCGAGGAGCCGCTCGCTGTAGCCGATGACGACGGTCAGCAAATTATTGAACTCGTGCGCGAGGCCGCCGGCAAGCTGCCCCAGGGCGTCCAACTGCTGCGACTGAACCACCCGCTCCTCCCGTTGGCGCAGCAACGCGACCGCTCGCTGCTGCTCGATGGCCGCCGCCGACAGGGCGCTGACCACCGTCAGGAGGTCCACGTCATCCTCATCCAGCCGCCCGCTCGCTTTATTCAGGACCTCCAGTACACCGATCGGCGCTCCCCCCCCCAGCGCCGCAACGGCAGCACGATCATGTCGCGGGACTTGTAGGCGGTCGCGCGGTCGATCTCCGCATAATGGCGGGCATCCTGCTTTGCGTCGGCAATGATCTCGGGCCTGCCGGAGGTGTAGACCGCCCCGGCGATCCCCTTGTCCCACGGCATCCTCGTGCCGTGCAGAAGGTCCGCCTTCTCTCCGATGACGTAGTGAAAAACGAGCTCCCTGGTGTCGGGATCGGCCAGGAGCAGCGATCCGGCATCGGCGCCGACCACCGTAAGCGCGGTGGCGAGCGCCTTTCGGATCAGGTCATCCAGGTCGGCGGCCTCAAAAAGCGCTTCGCTGATCCGGCGCGCCGCATCCAGTTGTCGCTCACGTTGGAGCAGTTGCAGGTCTTGTCGTCTGCGAGGCGCCTGGCGGCCCTCAGGAGGAGGGGGAGAGGGGCCGGAAGGGGAGTCTCTTGGGGGAGCCATAGGCCTACTCCGGAGAGGTCATTTAGCATGCGAGCCTAAGGCAACTCTTTAGCTATTGCAAGGACAATTTTGAGCCTGGGTGGGTCGAGTCAGAGTCTGCGACGGACATGACCGAGGAAATGAGCGGCTCTAAGGAGCCGCTTCATGCGGATCAGGGTTCCGGAGCGCTTGTCTCAGAGCCAAGGCGGCTTCCCAGGCTGCCTCCGGCTTCTCGGCCAGGAAGGTCACGTGGCCCATCTTGCGGCCGGGACGAACCGACTTTTTCCCATAGAGGTGCAGCTTGGCGCCTGGCCGGCGCAACAGCTCCGCAAGCCCTTCCCCCGCTCCCGCCCGGTTGACGTCGTCGCCGATGAGATTGACCATGACCGCCGGACTGAGCAATTGAACTTCGCCCAGCGGGAGACCGCAGACTGCTCGGACCTGCTGCTCGAACTGGGAGACCGTGCAGGCATCCAGAGTATAGTGGCCGGAGTTGTGGGGACGCGGCGCGACTTCGTTCACAAACAGCCGGCCATCCGGCATGAGGAACAACTCCACGCAGAAGACTCCGACCCCCTCCAGAGCCTCGACCACCGAGCCGGCCAAGGTCCGGGCCTTCTCGGCCGTGCGCGGATCAACCTCGGCCGGCACGCGGGTCGTCCGTAGGATGCCGGCTTCGTGTATGTTTTCCACGAGCGGGTAGAGACGACGGTCCCCCTCAGCGGCGCGCACCACCAGCACTGAGAGTTCCTTTTCAAAGGCCAGAAACTGCTCGACCACCCACTGGCCCTTCTGCCCGCGAAGCTGCCGGCACAGGCCGTCCAGGCTTTGCTGATCGGAGAGGCGCCACTGGCCCTTGCCGTCATACCCCTGCGTTGCAATCTTGCAAAGACAGGGGAAGCCCACCGCCGCAACGGCCTCCGTCAAGGCCTCGGGGTCGGAGGCCACGCGGAACGGCGTGACCGGCACTCCGCGCGAGGACAGGAACGATTTCTGCTCGAACCGATTCTGCAGGATCTTCAGAATGCGGCTCGCGGGCCGGACCGGCACCTGCCGCTCCAGCGCCTCGCTGACCGAGACAGGCACGTTCTCCCATTCGTAGGTGGCAACGCTGATGGAGCCGACAAAGACGGTGAAGGCGGAGGCGTCCTCAAAGGGCCGGCTCAGCGGGAGGTCGGCGATTGTGAGCGCCGGCGCATCCGGGTCCGGGTCCCAGACCGCGATCCGATAGCCGAGGCGGCGGGCGGCGACCGTGAACATGGCCCCGAGCTGCCCCCCGCCCAACACGCCCACCGTGGAGCCTGGTTCGACCGGTCCCGTCATTCGTCACTCGTCAGGCGTCATGCCGCGGGAATGATGGCCATGCTTCATGAACGACGCGTCGTCCGCTTCTTCACGATCGACGAATGCCGATTGACCATTGACGCCACCAGTTTCCCGGCAGACATCTCCGGCGAGGACGCAATCGCGGCCTTCGTCTGCGCAGCGCGGAAGCGGAGGATGCGGCTTCGCAGGTCCGGATACCGGCCGGCCAGGATCTGGGCGGCCAGCAGCCCCGCGTTCTCCGCTCCCCCGATGGCCACTGTGGCCACCGGGACCCCGCGCGGCATCTGCACGATCGAGAGGAGCGAATCAAGCCCTTTAAGGTTCTCCGTAGGGATCGGCACGCCGATGACCGGCACATGCGTCTTGGCCGCCAGCATGCCGGGCAGGTGCGCGGCACCGCCCGCACCGGCCACGATGACCTCGATGCCTCGCTTCGGCGCCTGCTCGGCATAGGTAAAGAGGCGGTCCGGTGTCCGGTGGGCCGAGACGACCAAGAGCTCGCTGGGTACCCCCAGATGGGCCAAGACAGCGACCGCCTTTTCCAACACGGGGAAATCGCTTCGGCTCCCTCCCAACACTCCCACCAGGGGGGAAGCGTGCGTCCCTTTGAAGATGCTCGCAGCCTTTCTCGTCCGCCGATCCGCCATGCGAATTCCCCCCTCTTGAGCCGGTCCTGCCCCGCTGGTGGCCAAATGGTAGCGATAGGTCCCGCACGGACATTCTCACCGACGCGCCCGGGGACCCATTGCATTCCCGGAGGGCACCCGTTGCATTCCTGGAGCAACGGGTCCCCGGTGCTCGCCCTCGACATTCTTACCCGCCCACCCCGGCGCGCCCGGGACCCATTGCATTCCCGGAGCAATGGGTGCCCGCCCTCTCCCGGCCACCTTAGCGTTTCTCCGACAGGAGGGTCAAGGCGAAAGCGCCGCCGGAAACGGTGCAACTCGGCTGAACATCCGAGGGGTTATTGGGGCGAACCCATTGACCAAGCTTGGAGAATCCTCTATGATGAAGTAGTTAGCCGGGCCGGGGACCCCTATGCTGCGCATCCAAGAGGGCATCAGAGGGAAGGTCAGAGCGCTCGTCGACCAGCCGACGGGGCTGGACGATATCGAGATCGACAATTTCGCCACCTCGGCCCAATTGCAGGCCTGGGAGTTGGTCCGCATCCCGCAATACCTGCGGACCTACGGCAGGATGGCGATCAAGCTCCTGCTGTTCCTTCTCTTGGTCGTCGCATTCATCCCCTGGACCCAGACGATTACCGCCACCGGCAGACTCTCCGCCTACTCTCCCTACGAACGGCCTCAGGACATTGAGTCGCAGATCACGGGCCGATTCAAGAGCTGGCATGTCCTCGAGGGGGTACGGGTCAAAAAGGGCGACTTGATTCTCGATCTCGACGATTATGATCCGAATTTCATGTCGCCCGAACTGCTCTCGCTGCTTGAGCAAAGGAGAACGGCGTTGGAGCAAACCCGCAAGGCGGCGTTGGAGCGAGCCGACGAGCTGACGAAGCGGATCACCGAGATGAACAACCTGGTCAAGACAGCCGTGCCGTCCGCCGAAGCCCGCGTGCTGGAGGCCGGAAACAAGGTGCGGGCCGCCGACCAGCGCGTGATCGCGGCCAAGATCACGCTTGATACGGCCGAATTGAACGTCAGCCGCAACAAGCAACTGGCCGAGCAAGGCCTGGTCTCGCAGCGGGAATTGGAACTGTCGATCCAGGCCGCGATCGCCAGCAAGGCCGAACTCAAGGCAGCCGAAGCCACGCTGAAGGAAGCCGAGCAGGCCATGAGGGCCCTCAGCTTCGGCCGGGATCAGGTGAGCGCCGAGATGCTGCAGCGCCTCATGGAGGCCGAGGCGGCCCGCGCCAACGCCCTGGCCGACGCCGCTCGAGCCACGGATCAGGTGGCAGACGTGTCACTTCGCCTGTCGAACGCGACCCAACGCAGAATCGCCAGCCGCATCCTGGCTCCGATTGATGGGACGGTGGTGCGCATGGCCGAGGTAGGACCGGGCGAAACGGTCAGGCAAGGCGACAAGCTGGTCCGCATCTCTCCGCTCAGCGCAGATAAGGCGGTGGAATTGGTCGCCGACGGCCTGGATGCCCCGATCCTGAATACCGGCCGTAAGGTGCGGCTGCTCTTCTACGGCATCCCCGCCATTCCCCTGCCCGCCTGGCCCGAACTGATGGCCGGCACCTTCGGTGGGGTGATCAAGGTTGTGGACCAGGTGGACGACGGCAAGGGTAATTACCGCTTTTGGGTCGTTCCGGACCCGGAGGACCGGCCCTGGCCGGAGCAGGCCCACGTGAGGCAAGGGACCAAGGTGATGGGGTGGGTGATCCTCAATCGTGTGCCCCTCTGGTACGAGATCTGGCGCCGGTTCAACCTGTTCCCGCCGGACTATCAGGAAGGGCCGCCCTCGCTGATTGACATCCTATTGCCCAAAGCCGGCCTGAGCGCCAAATAGACTGGAGGATCATTTTCACGCTCATTCGGCATGACCACCCGATCCTGTGTAACCGCCTTGGACCCGGCCCATTACGCTTGCCTCTCGCGGTGAACACAATACGGTTCGCGAGTCCGTGACGGCTGAGGAGCACCTTTCGATGCTGCGGCTTTGCAGATATCATTTGGTCACTGTGGGGTTCTTGCTCTCGCTTCTCGGCGCGGCTTTCGCCGCCCCTCCCGAAGCCGGGAAGCAGCCGGGGCCACAGACGGTGAGCCCGAAGACTGCACTGCCCCCCATTCCCCTCTCGCTTGACGAAGTCCTGGCCTGGGTGGACCGCACTCACCCGCTGCTGCAAGGAGCCGGCACCGACAAGGTCGTGGCGAGAGGAAGGTTACTCAAAGCCTTGGGCGCCTTCGAGCCTTCGCTGGTCAACGATATGGAGATCGAGCGATTCATCCCCCAAGTAAACCCGCAAAAGGGGAGCCAGACGGTCGGATTCAATGACACCTTTCTCGACATGCGCTCTCCCAGCGGCATCAGGGGGATTGCCGGCGTGAGGGAAGTGATCGGCACGGCCAGCATTCCCGATCTGGGCTTTGCCAACAACAGCAGACAAGTGTTGCTCGGCGCCTTCATCCCGTTGCTCAAAGGGCTCATGGTCAACCCGGAAAACGCCGAGCTCCAACGGTCGGGGCTGGCCGACCCGCGAGCCGACATTCAGATCGCCAAGACCCGCCAGGACTTGTTTCTGGGCGGAGCCACCCAGTATTGGGACTGGGTCGCCGCCTGGAAACAGGCGGACGTCCATCGACGAGCCCTCAAGGTGGCCGAAGACCGGTTCAAGCAAATCGAGCAGCGCGCCAAGGCCGGAGCGGCAGCTCCCCTCGACGCGGTCGAGGCGAACCAGGAGGTGCAGCGGCGGAAAGAGGCGCTCGTCGCCGCTACGCGGGTGGTCGAGCAGGAACAGTACAAATTGTCGATGTACCTCTGGGAGAAGGATGCTCCTGCCGCTCCGGGCGGCGAACGGGTGCCCGATTTCCCCAAGCAGATTTCACTCCCGCAGCCGGAAGCTGTCCGAGCCGACAAGGTCAATGCCCGAACGGCACGGCCGGAGGTCCGTGAAATCGACATCGAGGCCAGGCTCAACAACATCGACCTGGAACTGGCCAAGAACAACCTGCTGCCCAGCCTGGACCTGGAAGCGGCCCCGGCGCGGAATCCGGCAAACTTCGTCCTCGGCCTCGGATACCGGTTCGGAGCGGAATTCAGGGTTCCGTTTCTCCAGCGACACGCCACCGGCGAAGTGCTCGAAGCGCAGGGCAAAGCGGACCGTTTCGTATTGATTCAGAAGTTCCGGGAGCAGCAAGTGATCGTGGACGTGGATAACGCGGTCTCGGCCATCGAACGGGCCAAGGAGCGGATCGCCGCGGCTGCCCAATCGCTACAACTGGCTAGGACCCTGGAAGAAGGCGAGCGGTTCCGGTTCAGCCTCGGCGCCACCAGCGTGCTGTTCGTGAATCTGCGGGAGCGGAACTCCGTGGACACCGAAGGGCAGTACATCAGGGCCCTGGCCGACTACCAGAAGGCGCTGGCCCTTTACCAATGGGCCATCGGGGCCTGGGCCAAAACCCCGGCGTCGGCCATGCCGGTCAGCTATCGGCCGATCGTGAAATAAATTCAAGAGGGGCGGAAGCAGAAGCGACCATGCCTTCGGGAAGACCGTATACCCACCAGACTCAGGCCGGCCTGACCTGGGACACGATCGCCCGCCTGTCCCTGGTCCTGCGGCTGGAACGGAAGATCCTTGCTCTGAACGTCTCCTACGCGCTGGCGATCGGCCTGTTCTCGTTGATTATTCCCCTCACGGTCCAAGAGCTGGTCAATACCTTCGCCTACGCGATCCAGCCGATCATGATCATCACCCTCGTCAGCATCATGGCGGTGACCATGCTCTTCGTCGGCGGGCTGAGGGTGTTACAGTCGCGGACCGTCGATATCCTCGTCCAGCGGCTCTACGCTCGGATCGCGCTGGCGCTCACCAAGCAGCTTCCTCGCTTCAAGGACGAGCTGTTTTCTTCATCCTACGTGAATTACTTCAACGAAGCCGAATTCCTGGCTCGGGCCATCCCGGTGATACTGATAGACCTGATCAACGTCGTGGTCGGTGGGATCGTCGGCATGACGCTGCTGGTGATGTATCACCCCTATTTCCTCGTCTACAACGCGCTGTTGCTGACAGGATTCGTAAGCGCGATCGTCATCCTCAGCCGAGGGGGACTGCGGATCGTGATGAAGCTGAGCGATCTGCACTATGAAGGTCTGAACTGGCTTCAGAACATCGCCGACAACCTGCTGCACTTCAAGGCCACCGCGAGCACGCCGCTCCTGCTCAAAAAAACCGATGAGGTGGTTTACGAATATGAGGCGGCCAGGAAAACGCGCTCCGACATCCTGCACCGCCAGTATAAGGGTTCGGTGGTCTGGCAGGCGTTGGGGCACAGCTCGTTGATCGGCATGGCTGGCTGGCTGCTGTCCATCGGCCAGATCACCCTGGGGCAGTTCGTGGCGGCCGAGGTCGTCGTGGGCGCCTTGATGCTCAACTTCGACACGGTCGCCCGACGTATCTATGCGCTTTTCTTTATCTTTACGTCCTTGAACACCCTGTCGTTCCTGTTTTCCCAGCCCACGGACAGCGAAGCCTCCAAGATTACGGTCCCCTTGCCGGACCCGACGATCCATGGCGTCAGGCTGACCTGCAAGGATATCTCCTTTGCGTACCCAGGCTCCGAGCCGGTCTTCCAACACTTCGACATGGAGGTCGCTCCGGGCGAAAAAGTCGCCATCTTTTCCAACACCAGTACCGGCAAGACAACGATGGCGATGGTGCTGGCCGGCCTCTATGCCCCGACCACGGGCATCATCCGTTACAACGGCGTCGACGTTCGGGACCTGGCCATGGACTCCCTGAACACCTGCCGCGGTCTTATTTTGGATTCTCAGCTCTCGCTGTTCGAGGGCACGCTGGAGGAGAACATCTCCCTGGGCCGTTCGGGGATCTCCTACAGCGATGTCCAGTGGGCCTTGCGCTTCGTGGAGATGGAAGAGGAGGTGGATGCGCTTCCGATGGGGCTGGGAACCCCGATCCGAGCCAGAGGGAAAGCGTTCACCACGAGTCAGGTCTTGCGGGTTCTCGTCGCCCGGGCCGTCGTCACCCGCCCGCAGCTCCTGATCCTGGACGGGACGCTCCACAGCATGCCGCCCAGCCTGCGCGAAACCCTCCTGCGGAGACTCTGCTCGAAGGAAGAGCCCTGGTCGGTCATCTTCGTCTCGAACGACCCCTCCCTGAAAGCCCACGTGGATCGCCGCCTGGTGGTGGAGTGACCCGCATGCACTCTTCCCAAGTCCGATCCGGGACTTCTCTCTGCCCGGCTGTTCTGTTAGACTGAATACTGTGACTGCACCATGCATTGCTCGTGATCATCCGGTGGGAGGCCGCTTGTGAGCATCCGCCTTCAAGTGCTCCGTCGCAGGCCGGGCTGGGCTCAAATCCTGGTGAGCCTGATGATCGCGGGTCTGGGATTCACAGGCGCCAAAGCCCTTGGCCAGGTGGACGAAGACCTCCGCATCATGTACACGGAATATACCCTGGCCGCCACGGACCTGGCCCACATTTCCGCCAATGTCATCCGGTTCCGGACCACCGTCATCCGGTCGCTGGAAGCTCCAACCCAGAAGGATTTTGAACGGATCACGGCCTCGCTCCCGCACCAACGGGCCAGCATCCAGCACGCCGTGGACCGCTACGCCTCGGCCAGCTTGCGTGTATCACGAAGCGGGCGGAGCGAGCCGGAAGACATCAAGGCCGTGCAGGAAAGCCTCGACGCCTACTTTGCCGCCGCCAGCCAGACCACCCTGCTCATGAGCCAACTGTGGATCGCGAAGTCCCCGGAGGAGGCGGCGGCACTCCGAACCAAAGCCGAACAGTGGGCCGCCGATAATGCGGGCCCCAAGCTGATCCAGGTGAGCCTGGCCCTGGACCGGCTGCTGGAAACCGTGGCCGAGGTCGCCAAAGACATGCGCGACGAGGGCACCAGGACCATCCGCCAGATCAGCGCAGCGCTGGTGGTCGGGAGCTTGCTGATCGCCTTTCTGAACCTGTTCACCACACGACACACGACACCGCCTGCGGCGGAGAGCGGTGAGCCACTGCCGGGATCGGCCGCCTTACCCGCCTCCTACCAACCGGAACAGAAAGAGCCTCAGCCCTTTGCGCTCCCGCTCGAAAGCCCGGACCCGCTGGTCCGCCGGGAATAGCCGCCCGCTCCGCCTGTGATCACGGAGCCGGACTGCGACGATCCGCTATGGATGCTTGGAAGGGAGGAGCGGCAGACGCCCCTCTTTCTGAAACGGGAGGCGAAGCTCGCCGACGGGCGTCTTGATCTGAAACCCGGCCGTGATGCGGTAGGCCGCGTCCGATCGGCCGACCAGCGAGGCGAGTTGCCTGAACACATCGGCCAGCTTGATCGAGACCGGGAGGGGAATGGTCGTCACGGCATGGGGCTTCAGCTCGAAGCCTGCGTCGGATTTTCCCTTTAAAAAGGGCTGGCCCTCGATCGCCAGATCATAGTCGTAGCCCACCACCGTCAGCGAGCCCGCGCTCGCGTTCTCCACCTCCACATCAAACCGCAGATCCAGCCTGCGAAGGTCCATCCTGACCAGGCTGATCGAGACCTTCTTGACCTCCGGCTTCTTGGCCAGCAGCGACACGCTGCTGCAGCCGCCGAGCGTCAGCAGGGACAACGAGCAGATCACCCCGACTGTGAGACGTTTAAACCGGGCAGACACCGGCGCCTCCCATCCCGGTCCCTTTCGCAGAGGGCCGCTGCCTCCGGCTCAGAGCCGCGAACAATCGGGCCCGTTCCTGATCGGTGAGATTCTTCCACTGCCCGACCCGCAGGTCGCCGATGGTGAGGTGCATGATCCTGACCCGGTGCAAGGAGACGACGCGGTAGCCAAGGGCGTGGCACATGCGGCGGATCTGCCGGTTGCGGCCTTCCGTCAGGATGATACGGAATTGGCGCTTCCCACACCGGCTGACCGTGCAGGGCCGCGTGGGCTTGCCCAAGATCACCACGCCCCGGGCCATCTGATCCAGGAACGCCTGGTCACACGGCCGGTCCACCTGAACCAGGTACTCCTTCTCGTGCCCATGCTCCGCCCGTAGGACTTCATTGACGATGTCCCCGTCATTGGTCAGCAAGATCAGTCCGGAAGAGTCCTTGTCCAGGCGCCCGATCGGAAAGATGCGCGTCGGATGCCCGACATAGGCAATGATGTTGTCGGGGATGCCCAACTCCGTCGTGGTGGTGATCCCGACCGGTTTGTGAAACTTGATATAGACCGGCTCATTCCCCCAGGCAACCACCTTCCCGTCCCTGGCGATCACGTCTCCGGGGCCAACCTGATCGCCCAGCACGGCGATGCGCCCGTTGATGGTGATCCGACCCTCCTCAATCAGCCGGTCCGCTTCCCGCCTGGAACAGAGTCCTTGTTGGGTGAAGAATTTGTTGATGCGACACGAAGACCGTGATGCGTGATCCGTCATGCGCCATGCGAAGAGAGACTGAACAAGGAACGCAGGTTGCTGATTGCCGACCTCAGAACGACGCCGTTGATCTCATCCTCACCGCATCACCCTCATGTTTCACCGGTCACGGTTTCCAGCCGTCCCGACCAGGCCAAGAATGCGGTAGATCAACCGGGCCACCGTGAACTGGGGGGCGACGAAGCCCTCGATGGGCGCGATCTCGCTCACGTCCATGCCGATGATCCCCGGCCCCTTGGCCAGGGCCGAGACCAGCGCGAGGGTATCGTACCAGCCGAGCCCGCCCGGTTCCGGCGTCCCCAGGGCCGGCACCAGCGACGCGTCCAGCCCGTCGCAATCAAAGGTCAAGTAGACAGGGCCGGTGCAGGCCTTGACCACTTCCGGCACCCAACGGGCGGCCCGCCCTTCGTAGGGACCGGAGGGGTCCAGGATCTTCGAGGCGAAGAAGGTGGCAATCCGTTTGGTGCGGTTGATCAGATCGATTTCTTCCGGCGAGATGGACCGAATGCCCACTTGGACCAGCGGAAGGCCATCCTCCACGACGCGGGCCATGACGCTGGCGTGACTGAAGGGGTTGTTCCGGTAGGCCTGGCGGAGATCGCCGTGCGCATCGATCTGCACGACGCACAGGTCCGGATGGCGTTTTGCATGGGCCCGGATCGCACCGAGCGCGCCCGTATGCTCTCCCGTGAGCGTCAGGAGGAAACGGCCCGGCTCCACGTGCGGCCTGACGAAGGCCTCGATGGCCTCCACCGCGTCCCGGTCGACCCTGCCGCCGAGCGTCAGCGGAGCGGCTGTCGCCACCCCTCCCCATTCGCGGTAGGGCTCGCAGCCGAGCGTCTCATCGTAGAGCTCCACTTGCTGGGAGGCTTCAATGATCGACGCAGGGCCACGATCCGAGCCGAGTACATAGCTGGAGGTATGCTCGTAGGGCGCGGGCAGCACGTAGACTCCGGCCCGGCTCGGATGGCACCAGGGCTCCTCGATGCCGAGAAAATTCCGATCCGGCCCGAGCCAGCCATCCGGAACCGCCATGAGTCACCTATGGGTCCGCAGCTTTTTCGGGAGGTTTTCGAGCGGGATGAAGATCGCCAACGCGACGACGGTCGTCCACCGGTTGGCCTTGCCGATGGCGGATTGCGTAATGTTGAGCGTCCGAACGATCTTGCCCCCCATCTTGAACACCTGTTCCCGTTCCTTCCAGGCAATCGTGGGGTCAAACTCGATGCCGAGGGTCGTTGCCAGCATTTGTGCCGCCAGATCCTCCGTGTATTCGCCCGTCTCTTCGTCCGTTTCGCCGTGGGCATGGTGCTCGGAGAGGTAGCCGTAGGTCCGGCGGTCGGTGGGAATGGCCAGCCCGACGGATGCCGAGACCAGCCGATTGCGCTCGTTGGTCTCAGACCGGGCCATGACGCAGTAGGTGATTTCACCCGGGTTGAGCAACGATTCTCCCCGCTTTCGAGGGATGATCTTGCAGCCGGGGGGGAGGATCGAGGAGACCCCCACCAGATTGCAATAGGCGACCCCCGCGCTCCGCAACGCCTGCTCGAAGGAGGCCAGCTTCTCCCTGTGAACGCCGACGCCTCTAGTGAGAAACAGATGTGTCGGAACCATTATCCCTCCATCCCAACCTTCGTTGAACCGCCTGCTTCATACCAAGCTTCGTTTCAACCCGGCACTTCGATCACATGTGCCGGGAGAAGCTTTTTGCCTATGAATTTGCAGGCGGAGAGGTTTTTTGCCGCCAGTGCGCTTAGATTCCTTCGTGGTTCGTCATTCGTGAAGCGTTGTTCGTCAGGTGCTTTACGCTTCACGTGGCACACTTCACGGTTCTGTGCTGGGCCGCATTTGTATCAAGTTGGAGAAGAATCCGCAATATGGTCGGTGAGATTTTTTTTTTTGGAGGAACCATCCCGGGGGATGTGACCAGGCCGTGCCAGGGGAAACAGGACGGCTCAGGCGCTTCCAGAATCCTTCAGGTTCAGCACCAAGAGCTTGGGTTCCGTCATCTCCTCGATGGCATAACGGACCCCCTCCCGCCCGAGCCCCGAGTCCTTGACTCCGCCGTAAGGCATGTGATCGGCGCGAAATGTCGGGGTCTCGTTGGCGAGCACCGTGCCGACATCCAGCTCGCGGTAGGCCGTGAAGATCCGGTCCACGTCGCGGGAGAAGAGGCCGGCCTGGAGCCCATAGTCGGAATTGTTCAAGGACTGGATCGCCTCCTCGAATCGCTGGTAGCGATTGACCGTCACCACCGGCCCGAAGACTTCCCGGCAGGACACCTTCATCGTCGGCGATACGTCCGCCAGCACCGTGGCCTCCACCAGAGGGCCCGACCGCTTCCCGCCGGCCAACAGCTTGGCGCCTTGAGCCACCGCCTCCGCGATCCAGTCCTCGACCCGGCGCGCAGCGGCCTCGTCGATCAACGGACCGACGACCGTCGCCTCCTCCAAGGGATCGCCGGCCTTGACCTGCGCAACCCGGGCCAGCAGCTCGGCCACGAAGCGATCATGCACCGACTCGTGCACATAGATCCGCTGGACCGCAATGCAGGTCTGGCCTGCATAGGCAAAGCCTCCGGTAACGCATCGCTGGGCTGCAATCCCTAGGTCTGCATCAGGCTCCACGATGACCCCGGCGTTGCCGCCCAACTCCAACAGCACCCGCTTTTTTCCGCTTTTCGCCTTGAGCATCCAGCCGACCGACGCGCTCCCGGTAAAACTCAGCACTTTCAAGCCCGGGTGGGTGACGAGATGCTCGGCCACGGTATTGTCGCAGGGCACAACGCTCAATGCACCGGCCGGCAACCCTACTTCCAGCACCACTTCCCCCAGCAGCAGAGCCGTCAGCGGAGTCTGAGGAGCCGGCTTGAGCACGATCGGATTGCCGCAGGCCAGGCAGGGCGCTACCTTGTGGGCCACGAGGTTGAGCGGAAAATTAAACGGCGTGATCCCCAGCACCGGCCCGATCGGAAAGCGGCGGACCAGCCCGAGATAGGCGTCCGTCCCAGGCGTAAGGTCCAAGGGAACGATTTCGCCGGGAATCCGCTTGGCTTCTTCGGAGGCGACCGAAAAAGTTTGAATAGCCCGCCCGACTTCGCGCCGCGCGTCCGTGATCGGCTTGCCCGCCTCGGTGGTGATGGTTCGGGCGAATTCTTCTCGACGGGCAGCCAGCAGTCCGGCGATCTTTTCAAGGGCTCCGGCCCGCGCGTGGGCCGGCAAGCGGCGCATCGACGGAAAAGCCGAGATCGCCGCTGAGACCGCCTCTTCAGCCTCAGCCTTCCCGGCCAGACACACTTCCGCCACCCTGCTCCCGTTGAAGGGGTTCTTCACCGGGGCCGTCGCGGCCGTGGTCCGCCACTCCTGGCCGATCAAGAAAGGGCGAGGCTTCACCGGCAGTTCCTTCGCTCTATAGACCTTCGTTAGCCTGTTCGAAGGCCCCGGCCTCAGGTGTCGACTCCGCGACGTCCTGCTGGGCGGCCTTCGCCTTTCCGATGAGTTCGTCGGTCCCCCAGTCCAGGATGGATTCCAGGGCAAAGGCTTCGTAGGTGGACACTCCGTGGCAGGTCGGGCAATCAGGCATGGGCACCTTGCGCCGGAAGACTTCGCTCAAGCAAGACATGCAGACCAAGAGATCCGGTTCACCCTTCTCACATTCGACGAGCCAAAAAGATTGTTTCTGCGTCATAGTTCCTTTCTTATCTTACTAAGAGCTGTCAGCGTTCAACCGCAAGCCGCAAACGAATTCGACTAGTCCACATCCCCGCCGATTGTCCTCTGCTGATCGTTGACAACTGATGGCTTCTGCATCGCTAAGAATAGGCTTCCGAGGGCAGGATTTCAACCCTTCTGCTTTGAGGGGCCCACTCCGAGCAGGCGATCGATCTGCTCTTCGAACACTTCAAACGGGAAGGCGCCGGGAATGACGATCGGCGGCTCCTTCGGTGAGGGCTCCGTCCGCAACAGCACGAACCCGGGAGTGCCGCGGAAGCTGAGGCCGACCCCTTCCGCACGGTCCCGGAAGATGGCGTTTACGTGACGGCCCTCTTGCAGACATTGGGCAAAGCGCGGCAGATCGAGTCCGATCGCCTGGGCATGCTGTTTTAAATCGGCCGCCCCCAGCCGCCGGTCTCCTCCAAACAGCCGATCATGCATCGCCCAGTAGAGACGTTGCTCACCCGCGCAGCGGGCGGCGATGGCCGCATCCAGGCCGAGTCCCTGATCGGAACGGGGGTAATCGCGGTAGAGGAACCGGATCTTGCCAGTCTGGATGTATTTGGATTGGATGCGCGGCCAGGTTTCCTGGAAGAATTTTTTGCAGTAGCCGCAGGTGAAATCCGAGTACTCGACCAGGGTGATCGGCGCCGTGGCGCTGCCCCTCATCCGGCCGTCGTCCCGCAGGAGGGTCTCAAGGGTCTGTCCCGCCGCCTGTTTAGGACCCAGGGAATGACCGAGGACAACGGCGAAGAGCAGCACGATCACGGCCAACAGAGTGGATGGCACTACCGTTCCTCCTCAACCTTGGCCCGAACTTGTTTTATTCCCTGGCGATGCCGTTTTTCGACCAGCCGCCCTTCAACCACCCGCGTCGGCACCCGCGTCGGGACACGAAGGCGCGGCACGCGGTTCAGGCTCGTGAGTCGGGCGATCAGGCGCGCAAAGGCCACCTCGCGATTCCGGTGCTGCGACCGGGCTTCGCCGGCCACGACGCGCACGCCCGACGGCGGATGCAGCAGCCGCACCGCCGAATCGGTGACATTCCGGTGCTGCCCGCCGGGCCCGCCGGTTCGGAACGTCTCGACCACGACTTCTCGTTCCAGCACCCCCCGGTCCGTGCTGTAGGGAGGAGGGGACAATCGAGACGTGCGCGCTTTTCCTGAACCTGGCATGGCGGGCCCGACAGCGCGGGGAAGTCAGGAGGCTTGGTTTTTGGCTCGCAACCGCTCCAGGAGCCCCATCATCAACAGCGGCCAGACCACCGTCGCATCGCTCAGCACTTCAGCAAAGCGCCCCCCTTCTTCCGGAGGCACGAACTTGCCCCAGGAAATCCCTTCCTGGTAGGTACAGCCGCTCAGCCCCCCCCAATAATCAGGCTCCGGGCAGATGCGGACTCCGTACTGAAAGCGCGGCGGCTTCACGTTCAACCCGAGTCGTGCGTTGCCGATCTCAACGTAGGGTGCCACCTGCTGAGCCCAGTTCCTCGGTACGCCTCCCCCGATCGTAAAAATTCCCAACCGTGTGGCCCTCAGCAGATGATCCGTGTAGCTGTTCAGGTCCAGATAGGGGTTGTAGGACGGTTGGGTCTGATGCAGGGCGCGCAACACCCCTAGATCGCCTTGCGGTCTCCCTTGACTGCGCGCCCGATCGATGTTGCGCCCCATCGCCCAGGTTCCAACATCCAGGCCCATTTCGGAATCGGTAAAGGCCGGGATGTACACGGGCACGCCTTTCAGATAGGCGCTCTTGAGAATGCCGGTTCCCTCGTGCTCCTCAACCAGCGTCTTCCCGAGTTCCCGCGTCAACATCTCGGACGAGAGAGTCTGGTCGGGAGGAATCCGTTTAAGCGTCTGCGACACCACATGTTCGACATAGTTCAAATTCGCTTCCATCTCCAACGTGTCATACACACGGTTGTACCCCTTCTGAAACAGCTCCTCGTCGCGCATGGAGGGATCGTGCCGGTAGTGGATCTTGCCGACCGACTCGCTCAAGCCGTGGGCGATCAACGCGCCGGTGGAGACCACCGCCTGCACCATGCCCTGGTCGATCATGCTGCTGATGACCTTTCCCATCTTGGCGATCGTCATGGCCCCCGAAAGGGTCAGCACGACGAAGCAGTCCGGGTCGCTGATCATGGTCCATGACACTTCAAAGGCTTCCCCCAGCCGTCGGGCGCCAAACGCTGTCTTGCGCATGGCCACGAGCAGATCGGAAAAGGACCGGACCTTGTCGGGGTCGAGCGGCTCCAGGGCATCGAGCCCATCCTTCGCCCCATCGTGAAATTCACGTGGCTGCATCGGACACACCCCCTTACGACGCCTGCGCTCACCAAAACCTTGTTACTTATACACAACCCTCACGAGACGCGTCAAATTTTCTGCAAGTCATCACCTCGAACGATGGTCGTTGAAGAGAAGCAGAAAGAGAAATTGTGAGACGAGCGGTGCCAGCGAAGGTTACCCCACACTTGTTGAAGCAATGGAACTATCCGTCCGCACCTGACCTGTCGAGCCTTCGACCCCGCTCAGGCTCGACCCCGAGCGAGGTCGAGGGGTCGAGAGCCTCCGGGTCGAGCGATCGAAGCGGGCGGTTCGCGCAAACGCGGGATGGATGAAAAGCAGAGACTCAAGAGGGGCGCTCGGTTGCCGTGCGTGAGGGCAAGACCAACACCCGCGCTGACCTGCCACAGGGGTGAAGCTTCCCCTTGCGTGAGCCAAGCCGCCAATGTACCGGCCTGAACTCCGTTCCCTGTGGAACAGCACCTGTGTCAGCCGGAATCAATTCCCCATATCTTTCAGACTCTTGGAATTGGTCGCCGAGTCTCTCCTCCATGTGGCTAATATCCAGGGAGCGTCTATCCGATAAGAAACCACCCAGCAACCTTAGACAGCCGAGGGAAGACCCACGGCTAGCAGGAGGAGGACCCCATGAAACGTGCAACCAGTGTATTTGTGTTGATGGCGGTTGTGGGAACCGTGGGGGTGCCCATGACCTTACTCGCCGGAGAGTCGGCCCCGGAGCCCATCTGGTCGACGGACACCGTTGTGCCCCCGCCGCCCAAGAAGGCACCGGCCCAGGCCCCCAAGGTGGAGCCCTACTCAGGGCCCGCCTGGTCGACGGATTCGGCCATGTCTGCGAAGCCTGAGAAAATGCCGGCCCCGGCTCCTAAGGAGAAGCCCTACACAGGGCCCATGGTGGCACCGCCGGCCCTCGCGTTGGACCCCTCCTACTCGGGGCCTGTCTGGTCAACGGACACGGTCGCGCCCATGCCGCCCAAGGAGGTGAAGGCTCCGGCTCCCAAGGTGAAGCCCTCGACAGAGCCCATCTGGTCCACGGATTCCAGATAAGTCCGACGCCATTATACGGGGTGCGCGGCCAAACCGGGTTCCTCCCCACGACCCCTCGGAGACCATCTCCGCTTGGGGTCGTGGCAGGTTCCTGAACGCGAATTACCTGAGCTTAGCTAGAGATCCCACGCCTTTTCCCCCAACGAACACCGGACCTGCCTTCAGCGGTGCTCTCATTCGCCTAAGCTTCCCAGAACTGCCGCAACTACCCGCCTCGGTCTGCATTTTCTGATGGACTGAGGAAACAGAATGCCTTACACGGGCGGCTCACACGGAGAATTTGAGCCCACTGAGGCAACGTAACTATCCGCTCACGGTAAAGGAGAAGTTGTCAGTCCTCAGTTTTCGGTTCTCAGTTTCCTGACTGAAGACCGATAACTGAAAACTGACTACTCTCTGGCAAGCTTGGTATGGCTTGCCAGCCGAAGCGGCAGCGGAGTTTTGCCCGCCGTCGCTAAAGCTATGGCGGGCAGCCTTCGCTGACGCGCAGGCTGGTGGTCCCAACGGGATTCGAACCCGTGTCTGAGCCTTGAGAGGGCTCCGTCCTAGGCCAGGCTAGACGATGGGACCAGCCGGTCGTCAATCAAGGGGTCGTGGGATGGGATCAAACGAGGTGAACTCTATCACAGGGGGTTTGGGGTTTTCAACGCGAAGTACCGTCAGAATTGATGCAAGCTGAGGTGTTTCTCGGCGCGCATTAGATTCGATACAACGATGAAGAGCGCGACGTTCAAGCGAAGCTTGGTTAATATTTCACTGGAGGCAAGGTAACTATCCGCCGCGCTTTGATCGAACGCGGCGGCTCAAGCGAAGCTTGGTATGGCGAGGGCTTGCCGAGCTTCGGAAAGTTCTAAACATGCGGCTGCAACATGGTACAATGCGTCCCCTGATCGCCAGGAGATACAGTGTGCAAACCCTCAGAACAGTGAGCCTTCTCGTCATGGTGCTCTGTCTCCTGACCGGTTGTCTTTCGGACAAGGAGCGGGAGCGGTTAATGAAGGAACAATACCCATCGTATCCCGAACTGATCAAACGGGCCATCGCTGGCGGCTATGTGACGCGAGGAATGACGTACGATCAAGTCTATCTGGCACTCGGGCCCGCCTACTGCAAAACACCCACCCACTACCAGGGGAAAAAAGTGGAGACGTGGATGTATCCCCCTGACGAAGGGATGCCTTGTTCGCGTGCCCGTAGTCGAATCTACTTTGAAAATGGTCAGGTCATCGGATGGGAGTCTCCTCAATCGCGTTTGAGTGACAATCAATGATAGGCCGCAATCCTCACATCATACGAGGCGGCCTCTTCGGCGCGGCACTGATCTTCTTGATAGGATGCGCATCAGAGCGAGATCGTCTAATGAGGGACAAATACCCATCCTATCCCGAGACTATTCAGCGGGCTATAGACAAGAACTATTTGGTGCACGGGATGGATCTCGACCAAGTGCATCTCGCCCTCGGACCGCCCATCTGCAAGAAAACCATTGAACACAAGGGAAGACCCGTGGTTGTGTGGCTCTACCCTCCTGGCGGCAGGGACCCCTGCAAGACGGCCGAGTTCCGGGTTTATTTTGAGGAGGGAGCGGTCTCTGGATGGGAAACATTCACCGGAGCGACGAGGTTTACTGTTCCGCCTGACTTTAAGGAACCGTGACCGGCCCCAAACACCGTGAACTCACTCCGGCTGGAGCGAGCTCGTAAGTGATTGAGAAGGTAATGAAAAAGAAATGGCTGGGGGACTAGGATTCGAACCTAGGTAGTCAGATCCAGAGTCTGACGTCCTGCCACTAGACGATCCCCCAACCGGTTTTGCAGCGTACCCTAACCCCTGTTTCCAGTCAAGGGCGGGTC